>Ga0214545_1007856_pt1 | contig 17489 bp, 7 predicted proteins | sample CNSS4metaG_FD_160064 | JGI IMG/M metagenome (GOLD analysis project Ga0214545, IMG submission 160064) | Root nodule microbial communities from cowpea collected in UCLA plant growth center, Los Angeles, California, USA - CNSS4 | ecosystem: Host-associated > Plants > Roots > Nodule | place: USA... | reverse complement strand
ATATATATATAATTTAATTATTTTTACTCAAGATTTGTATTAAGAATAAGTGTTTAGAATGACAAAAAATATTTCAATCTTGATCTAGAATCAAACCTTTAAGTTGTTCGATCATTATCTAAAAGCATTTTCCAATATTTAAATACATCATAATAATAGAATAGATAATTAATCGAGCACATGAACAACAAGGAAAAAACACACAAGAGTCGTGAAAGAAATTTATATTACAAAGAAAAAACTACATCAAGCTGATATACATTACATCTAACCCCAATTAATAGAGAACTTAGTTATGTCTATAAAGGAGGAGCACAAAAAATGACAAAAGAGAATGGTGAGAATGAAGATGGAAGTGGTTTTAGAGCTCTCCTTACACTTATGCTTGCCGCTGGTTTCTGGTTCTCATTCTCCTCTCTAAAAGCTCTCTCTTTTTATCTATAACTCGACTTTTAAACATTTATTAAAGAGTAGCTTATCATTGGGTGAGTCTAACCTCTCATTGGGTGAGATGTTATTTTCATGTCAGAATAAACTTTATATATTTGTTGAGTGAATATTTCTCTCACTAGAAGAGTGAGTTGATGTCTCGTTGGACGAATAGGAAACTTGCTAGACGAGTTGGCGATTATTTTAGATGGAAGAGAACTTCTTCTAGTCAAGCGAAAGGGTTCCTGACAACTTCCTTCAATCTTCCTCAAACTTTCACTTTTCTACAAAATAAATATAAAAAAAAACATAATCACTTCTATTTCCAAAATAAAATGATTAAACCTAATTTTTTTTTATGAAATAGACACAAAATGCATGACACAAATGTAAATAAAGGGTTTCCATACAGGCATGAGAAACAAATTATTACACTTATCAAAGTCAAAAAATGTTATCACAATATATGTGAAAAGAATATGCAGTAAGAATGAGTGATGATTTGTGTTACTTTTAGTGCATTGCTAAAGTCATAAAAAAAAAAAACAAAAGTCCCTTAAACATAGAAATCTTTTGCTTTAAGTCATTAAGAAATTATTGTTTGCTTAAGGTGATATTATTGTCATTATAAGTGGCATCAGTGTTACAATATTTGCTTAAGTGAAAATACTTTTTGAATCAAGAATACTTTGTAAAAAAAATTATGAATTTATCATTGTCTAAATGGATTTAAGATTTTGCGTAAGTAAAAAACTATGAGTGCCTCGTCATAGAAATTTGTTAAATTATCGTCATTTTGCTTTAGTATGATCAAGAGAGAAAATATTTGAAACAATAATATATTGTGAAACAAATGATTCAACTTATCACATTTAAATTGATATATACTTTTGCTTAAGTGGAAATTAACCACTTAAACATACATTTAAGGGTGCTTAAGTGATGACTTACAAAATAAAAATATTAATTCGCTACAAGAAAATGTTTCATTAAACATCAATTTTAGTGACAAAAGTTGTTAGTCACTACAGTGACCAATTTAGATATCAATTTACAAAAATATAAAAAAAAATACTAATTACTAAAATAGTCATTATTATGAATAAAAAATTATAATTGGTCTCTAAATTGGTAAAATTTAGCTACCAAGGTTTTAGCTATCAAAGGAAATTGATCACTAAACATTATTTACAAAAGTTTTTGTTATCAAAAGAATTAGTTTTTAAATTACAATATCTAATTAATTACTGACCAATTTAGCAACTAATTATAATTTTTTATTCATAATAGTGATTATTTTAATACTCAATAAATTTTTATTTTGTAAATTGATATCTTAATTGAATATAGTGACTAAATTTTTTGTCACTAAAATTGATTGTTAACAAAATATTTCCTTATAGTGATTAAATCATCTTCAAAATTTGTGTAATAATTGTTTTTAGGAAGTAATATTTGTTTAACAAAAATTGATGAGAATATTAAAAGTTCGTTACCCTAAAATTATTTTACAAATTAAATACAAATATAAAATAAAGTAAAAATATAAACTAAAAGAAACTAAAAATAGAATGTGTGCATCTACAATCACATAATATTTTGACAACTTTTTTTTATAATATAAAATATCATCTTTTAAGTGATTTTGAAATATTAAAAATAAAAAAATGAAAAAAAAAAATCACTTAAAAAATTCTATCTGTCGATCAACAGAGCAACATAGCGTTGTCTTATAGGACACGGCCTTTGAAACCACTAACGAGACTTTTAAAAGAGAAGATTCAATAATAACAAGCCATATAAAATATAATAAAAAATATAAGTGATTATTATTCGACCTCCAACCCAAAACATTAAAATAAAATATTTACTCAAGACATTAAGATAAAAATATTTACTCAAAATATTAAGATAAAATATTTGTAGGTATTTTTCTTATGTATTACTCGAATTTCTCATTATATGTAACACAAATTCATTCATAATAATATATAACACAGTAATAAAGAGGTATTAATAACCTTATCTTTTTCTGTTATGAATTCAAAGGAAATGTAATTCACAATAATTGTATCAACACTAAATGCACAGTATAGAAAAGGATCTTTTAACGAAGGTTTTTTCAAGGGATATTGATACCGTCGTCATTGACAAATGTTTTCATCCACATGGTCCAAACAATTATTGTAAGGATAGCCAAACTTTACTCTATCAACCTTATTATTGTTATTGTATTGTGCAAATTGTATAATTTTTTTTTATTCTTCTCTCTACTCAACACTTTGATATATTAAATTAATTCAATCTCCATGCATGAGTGTTATGTAATCATTTGTTTATGTGTTTTTTTAGCGAATTTGTGAAATTATCCATCCACTTGCATCCCGTTGATGAGGAGTGAGGATTTAAGGGTATTTTTCGAATTTTTATCATATTCTCTATGCATGAAATGTTAATTCCATGTGGAGAAAAAGCTAGATATTTCAAGGTAATACAATTGTGTTGTTGCTATAACACCATCCAAGCTTACACTGTTGCTCTAACACCATCCAAGCCTTCTTATTTACTTCAATTATAATTTTTTTCAACACTTTTATGATTATCTTTTCCCAAAATTAATTTTAACCAATCTTAAAATCATTTTATATTAATTTTAACGGTAAAGGCAATGTAGTAATTTTTCATTTTCATCTATTAAAACAAATTTTAATGTGTCATATAAGTTAAATCACTCAAAATATAAATTTCATCCTCCAAATTTATCCGAATCCATTAACATACTCTCTTCAAATTCATCCTCTCAAAAAGAACACAATATAAACGATGGATTTGAAGGGGTGAAAAAGAAGGGAAAGTGAGATTATTTTGAATAAGAGAAGGTCCACTTCACTGTTACTAACTCAGATTGTGATCGGGTGACTCACAGGATGGTCAAAAGTCCATTTCAGGGACTTGACTTAGTTGCGGTTACAGTTAGTTCCTCCATGTTCTTAGACTTGATAGATGTGAATATTTATTTACATTCAGTTATAAAAGACTTATATATAAGCCCTCCATATTAATAAAGTACCCTGCATTTCTCCTAATTATGTGCAGTAGTTTGCTACCTAACAATCCTGTCTACCTCATATGAAAGTGACCACCAACCACATTCCAAAGAGCAATAAACACAGTTGACTTTAAAACCGTTGTCATAACACACATACAACGTCTGTGTCATATGTCTTTTTAACCAACTCTTTTTCGTAACTGTCGTCGTGGCTAACTTTGCACCATGCCAATGTATTAATTCAAAAGCTTTAACATCATAATTTAGGGTATATACTATAATAAAGTGTCTTCTTGTTTCCATATTCCGTTGCTTATAAATAAAATCCAAACAGTGTTAAGTTCCATACTCCAAATCGAAAGAGTAGTTTAGGCAGCACGTTATGGAATCCCTTGATGCTGCGAAACTACTGCGAGCTCATGCACACGTATGGAATCATATTTTTAGCTTCATAAAGTCCATGTCCCTTAAGTGTGTTGTTGAGTTAGGCATACCAGACATCATACACAACCATGGCCAACCCATTTCACTCTCAACCCTCATTGCTTCACTCCCAATTCACTCTTCCAAAACTCACTTCATCCCTCGCTTGATGCGAATCATGGTTCATTCTGGCTTCTTCTCTCAACACAATCACACCCAGAATGAGCAAGATGTCACCTATGCACTCACTGATGCCTCTTTACTTCTGCTAAAGAGCAATCCAATGAGTGTGACACCTTTCTTGCAGGTCATGCTTGATCCAGTTTTAACAACTCCATGGCATCACTTTTCTACTTGGTTCAAAAATGGTAATCCTACACCCTTTGAACTGGTACATGGGAAGTTGCTTTGGGAGTATGCTGGAAGTGATCCCAGAATTAACATCTTATTCAATGATGGCATGGCAAGTGATGCTCAACTAATCACTAGGGTGGTGATTGAGAAATGCAAAGAGGTGTTCATGGGATTGGAGTCACTGGTTGATGTTGGGGGAGGGACAGGAACCATGGCAAAGGCCATTGCTGAATCCTTCCCTCAGTTGGAATGCATCGTATTTGATCTTCCGCATGTTGTTTCTGGCTTGCAAGGAAGTGAAAACCTTAAATATGTTGGAGGGGACATGTTTGAGGAAATTCCTCCAACTGATGCCATTTTGTTGAAGGTAGAATCTTACATTTATTAGCTTTTTTTTCATATACCTGACATGATGTTAAACCTCGGAGAATTAAAACACCGAATTGATCAAATGGAAAAGAAAGAACAATATCATCATCGTCAAAGAAAATGAAATAATCAATAATGATTATCGGAACTAAGCTAGCACTAGTAGTCTATTCTAACTATTAATATCAAAGCAGACCAAAGGGTTTAAGATCACTATGGATATTGACATAATATATGAAATTAGAAATAGTAACACTTTTTTGGCTGAATTCTCTCTTTGGATGTAGATTGGTACAGTCATGATCGGGAGACTTTTTGTTCCAATTAATAAATGCAGCTCATTAAGTTAATGTTAGGTGTGTAGATTCAACTTGGTCATCTGTTTTTGAACAAGTGGCCCCTAGTAGCTAGTTTCCGTAGTTATTAAGGACCTAAGCAGTAGCATATGACTAATTTACGTGTAACATGTTCATGCTGGTAAAACCGGTTTTAGATCTATTAAATTTGCATTTTTGGGGATTAATTGTTATATATTGAGATTAATTATATTACATGAGGTGATAATTGTAAGCAGCTTAATTCTTTTTGACTATTCTTCTGATGAGTGTTTTGAATGAGAAAACAGTGGATATTACATGACTGGAGCGACGAGGAGTGTGTGAAGATATTGAAGAAATGCAAGGAAGCTATATGGAAGAAAGGGAAAGAAGGGAAGGTGATAATCATAGACATGGTGATGGATAATGAAACCAAAGATGAAGAATCAGTTGAAACACAACTCTTCTTTGACATGTTAATGATGGTGTTGGTCAAGGGAAAGGAGAGAAACGAGAAGGAATGGGTTAAGTTATTTTCCTCTGCTGGTTTCAATAACTACAGTATAACTCCCGTTTTGGGCGTTAGGTCTCTCATTCAGATCTATCCCTAGTTAGTGAACAATAGGTGGTCATCTCTCTCTTTGGTATATCTACAGTATTAGGCTATAAATGTTCTGTTTCTTGAATGTTTAGGTATGTAACAATAAATGAATCAGTCAGATTGTCAGTATTTATATTTTAGTCAGTATTTGTATTTTAAAATAAAAATAAACAAATTTTTAATGCTTCACATGTTTTTCAAATATATTAATTTCAAAAGCTATGTTACTCTATACTTTAAAAAAAAAACACTTGTACATTTATTAAATAAGTAATTCTTTAAAATTATTTAGAGTTAAATATGTTTTTGATCCCTCAAGTTTTAGTGAATTTTGAAATTTGTTCCTTTTCAAAACTTTATATCAATTTAGTCCTTCATTTTTAGAAATGCATGGGTTTAGTCCTTCTTACAAAATTTGTTAACTTTATTTGACATTTGAAACACATTTTATGATAATATTTGAATTAACATTAAAGTAAAAATGTGTTAAATGGTGTAAACTTAACAAAATTTGGTTAAAAAGACTAAATTCACACATTTTTAAAGATGAAGGACTGAATTGGTAAAAAAATTTAAAAAATGACTAATTCTAAATTTTACTGAAACTTGAAGGACAAAAACATATTTAACCCACTTATTTCCTTCAAGTTCAACTAAACTTATTTACTAGATTTGAAATTTTATTATATTTGGAGAGTGGTATTAAAACACGGCAAAAGACAAAATGGCATCATTGCTAGCTCTTTTTGCCACTCATATTTGAAACAACACATAAAAAATATAATAGAAATAGGAGGATGGACGTCTTAAAAACAATGGACATACGCTTAAAACATGTTACATATATAGGGTGGACAAAAACTCTAATTTTTTTTATCCAATCCACTTTTATTCTGATTTAATTCATTTAAAATTTATTTAATTAAAAATCCAATCCATTTAGAATCCATTTGAATGGATTTGAATTTCAATCTAATCTACATTTTATATATTTTATGAATTGGATATTCATTCTCTAAATAAAGATTTTAAAATATGGATCATCCAAAAAATCCAATCCAAATTTTCAATTTAAAATTTTAGTTGGGTTAGGGTAAAGGTTGAGATGGACTAGGCTAAATTTACACTCGGATGAACCTTACTCGATGACCTGTACGAATCGGGCAGACTCAACGGCCCTAAAGGGCCGAGCGGACCTGCAATCAAAACAATTTGGGCAGGCCTAAAGACACGAACAGATTAGGTGGGTCGGACGAACCGAACGAGTCAGTCGGGCCCGACGACCTAAAAAAGTCGGGCGATCCTGATGACCCAAACGAGCCAAACGGGCCCGAAGACTCGGATGGGCTATGCTAGATTGATCTGACAACTCAGACAATTCATGCTTGACGACCTGTATGCACTAGGCAGGCTTGACAACCTTGGTAGGCCGAGTGGGCCCGATGACCCGGACAGGCTGAGTCATCCCGAACACCTGGACAAGCTGAGTTGGCCCGACGACTCGAATGGGCTGTGCTAGATGACCCGTACGGACTGGGCGGGCCCAATGACTTGAACGAGCCAAGCATGCTCGAAGACTCGAATGGGCTAGGCTGGGCCGGTTTGACGACTCAGACGAATTATGCCTGATGACTTGTACGACCCTGATGGGCCGAGCGGGCGCGACGACCTAGACAAATTGAGTCGTAACGTCCTTAAGGACACAAATTTTAGAAAATTCAATTTAAATTTCTTTTGTAAAAAAATGGATTCTGGATTTTCAACTTAATCCAAATATTTGAACTGAATTTAAATCTTAATCCAAATATTTTGATCTGGATTTTGAAAAAAATCAAAACTAGTTTTGTTGAAAGAATGGATTTGGATCGAAAATCTGATACAATTATTTGGATCTAAAATAAATATGAATTGGATCATTAAAAATTCAATCCATGACCACTCCTATGCATATAGATTCTTTTACTTTTCACAATATCAAAAATTGAAGAGACGTTCTTATTTTTCACAATATCAAAACCTAAAGGGACGTTTTGCAAGTAATAATGTAAGAATATATTTTCCTTAGCACCAATGAAGTCACTAGTTTGGATTACCAATAAAAACCCAAAAACTAATTTCACTTTTGTGGGAAATCTTTGTTTTGTACGTATTAGAATTTTATTATGATAATGGATGGACTATAAATATTTTTTAACTGCTGTGGAAGGTGTTCAGACGTAAAAATGGAGGCTTTTGTTTACATTCAAAAAGCCTCACTATCTTTGTTTTCTTTTTTATATGTGTTGGAGCATCTCAAATATTCTATTTAATATAATTTATTTGCCTATAAAAAAATAGTACAGAAAAAAAAACTTCAATTCAAATTACTAGCTCATCCAAAAGTTATAATGGATGGACTATATATTTCATCTCTATTCTTATTATCATGTTGAACGAATATAAAATTTTAATGTCATAATGAGATAAAGTAATTTTCTTATTGTGTTAATATCAATAATTTAATTTTTATAAAAAGGTAAAAATCACAATAAAAAAATATAATATTATTAAATATTTAATATAAAAAATATATATTCTCATTTTTTTTATTTCAAATATTTAAAAAAATTATAATTGGATAAATTTTAAATCAGAATATATAAAATGAAAGAATTATATAAAATATTATAACATAAATAAATTTCATGATAATCACAATATTTATTAATTTTGCAAAAGTTAATAAAACAAAATTGATAAAGTAAAAAAATATTGTTAAAATTTTTCAAAAAAGTAGATTAAAAATATTTGAAATATCTTATTACTTTCTTTATAATTCTAATCAAATCTCTTTTCTTATATACCAATAAAACTTACAATATACCACTTAATAAAATTTACATATATATATATATATATATATATATATATATATATATATATATATATATATATATATATACTCTTATATAATGAGGATTCCTTTTCTTTATCTCCATATTTTCAATTTTATCCTTTAAATGACTATTTTTTGTTTAGCCTTTTTTTAAGTTAACCATTTTTTAAAATTAAATAAATAAAAATTATCCACAATTAAATTTTAAGAAATATTTATATTTATTTTTTGTACCACACCTAGCCGGTCTAGCCAAACACACTTCTTTTCCTTTGCCGTTATAGTTATACCGGCAAAGATTGGAGGACTGGTGTATCACACCTAGCCAGCTTAGCCTGATTGTAGTCCCAAAACCCGTCTACATAGCCCCTAAAGACGCAAATAAGTAATCACCATGTATGAACGAGTAACAGTATCCGACCTAAGCCACTAAAGGGTAACCGGCCTAAGCCACTAACTTAAGATAACTAGGCAGGATGACAAAATCAGAGCACCACCAGCAAGGCTCCTAGGGGCCCGCGATAATCGAACTAAGGGACCTGGCCTAAGGCTCAGGCCCACCTACGGCCCAAACAGGGGCCAACCCATGACATGGCCAGACATAATTAATAATCTATAAATACATATGGACCCCCAGTAATTAAAGGTACGCATTTATTACTCCCTTAATTACAAGATTTAACTTTTTGAAAGTTCTTGGTTGACTTGAGCATCAGAGTCTTTTCCGTAGGTAACCTCTCTCAGGTCCAAATCGGTCCATGCCGAGATACCCATAAGTGACGTATAGTAGCCGGAAGGAAGCCTACTAAGAAGATTGTGGATTGAGGTAAGGTAATACTTGTGTCTGACATATCTTATTTGTTCTCCACATGAACATTTTTATGATTACAATTTTATTATCTTTTGTTATCACAAAAAGAGTGAAAACATATATGCGTAAAGTATGTTTCTCACTAGTTAAACTAATAATAATCCAATTTTTGACATATATCTTTTATCTTTTGAATTTGGATAGTGTAAATAAAGTTGATGACAATGATATTAAATTATTATATTATATTAATAGAAACATCTTCAAATAATTGCGATTATAATATTATATCAATAACTTAAAAAATAAAATAATTATATAAAAAAACATCAAAAGCAATATTCTTCATGACAAAAGTAAGCAACAGCGATGTAGTTTCATTGGGGGTAGGGATGGCCATGACCCCCACAAATTTTAATTTTTTTTATATTATATTATATTATATATATATATATATAAAAGTATTTTCATTTTTTTTACTTTTTAAATTATATGTAACATATATTGGAAATTGATAGAAATTAAAGTAGTTATTTTTTATTCTTTTATAAAGCATAACATTTAATATTAATAAATAATAAAAAATAAAATCAAATGTAATGAAGAATAAAAATATTTATTAAGATATTTCTTATTTTCTTTCCCATTGAGTTTTAGAGTTTTCCATAAATTGTACTAATCTCGTATTCTCACATGTTTTCTTTTTGTTTCGAAAAAAGAAAAGTTAGATACAAATTCATTATTTTTGCTTTCATTTATCATATTTGTTCTGTTTCATGCGTGAAAAAAATGTAATTATCTCCTATCACTTTATATTGAAATATTTGTTTAATAGTTAACATTATTTTTAATCACATGAGCCTTATATTCATCTTCTACGAATATAGGAGAAAAATGATTGTATAATGTGTTTTTTCATAACCGTTCTTTAAGAGACTTTGTTGTCATTGATTTCTCTTTTGGTAACTATTAATTTTTTATTTTTTGATTAAATTATGATAAATTATTTTTTAATCTTAAACTTAAAAAAGAAATAGGTATATTAATGAAGAATAAAAGAATAGATTTATTATTTGAAAGTGATAAAAAAAGAACTATCCGTGACGTGAAAACAAGATAAATTCAATATCTTTACATACCAAGAATCATGATATAAATGATCATATCGTTTAATTAGAGGAACCATTTCTTAAGGTTCAACGAATTATAAGTGAGGAATTTCATATTAATTCTTTTGAAACATGTTCATATTTCCACTGAAAAATAAATAGTTGAAAATTTTAGTTACAATTCAACGTGTTCATATTAATCCTTTATATATGTGTGATTTCTTTTGTAGTTACAATTATACTAAATTATGGATTCATTTTCATTTTGTTAGTGACAATAATTAAATAAAAAAATTTTGAATATATTGTTTTGACTCCCCCAAAATTATTAGTCAAAACTGCCACGGGTAAGCAACAAATAAAAATATTAAAAAGAAATAAAATGACCAAATATGCATCCTATAAGCGATTTAATACATCATTGAATAAAATCGTAACAAAAAAATAATTTATTAAAAGTATGATGAAATGAAAAATACTTTAGAGATATGAAAAAACTTTTTATATACAGTCAAACTATTAAGAGATAACGAACATCGTTTAATGAAAACAAAAGTTTTTCAAATAAAACAAAATTAAAGATTAAAGATAATCAAGAAGATAAATTTTTATATTACCTAGTAAATAAATGATTTATGCAGTTAAACACTCGATTTAGAATCAAATATTATAATGTGAAAAAAGATAAAAAATAAATAAAAGTATTAAAAAGAAGCAAAAATAATCAAATTTGAAACCTAAAATCTATTTGATTTGCTCAAATTGATAATGTACCATTTGATCATAACTACGCAAAGAAAAAAAAATGTAGTTGTAAAACCCTAGAAAATTAAAATAATTAAAAACGGATAGATATTGTTAGGTATTATGGGATGTCCTTAAATATTGTTAGATACTATGAGATATTTTTAGAGATGGTTAGATATTAAATAGTGATAAGTAATTATTTTAAAAATATTTATTTAAAAAGTTATGATATGAGATATAATTGTTTATTATTATTTATTTTATTTAAAAGATTATCTTTCAGATTATCAAGTTATAGTAAAGATTTTACCGTTGAAGAAAGATTATATAAGAAATAAGGTAAATATTGATATATAATATAAATAAGTAACGGAAATAATTTTTAAAAGATTATAGAGTGCGCATGGATATTATCTTTAAGATTATACGAGTGCGAGCATGATGAGTGGCCTTCAACATCTAAGTGTGATGAGACGAGTGTGAGCATGTTTGCATGAGTGCTCCAAAATATTTGAGTGTAATGTAACAAGTATGAGGAACTAGAGTGTAATGACGTCATATGACTGAGTGTAATGATGTCATTACAACATCGTATGACTTCGGTGCATTTTGTAAAACTTCATAAAGAAACTGAAGTCGTCACAATATCACACAAATTCAGTAAAACACAAAAAGTCATCTTAAGCTATGACGACTTCAATTTTTTTATGAAAGTCATCTTGACTTGGCACGACTTTAGTTAAAGTTAAATCGCATCAACATGACAGAACTTCTTTTTGAAATCAAGCCAACTTGGCATGACTTGCCCAAATTCGAATTTTTTAAAAAGTTATTCCATTTTGGTAATTTGATAATGAAATTACACTATAATTGTAAAAAACCTGAATTCTTGAAGCTTAACTTGTAATTGGAACATTCAAGAAGCGTATCCCATTAACGACACCACATACATATGTTGTAATGAAAGACGATTTAACTTTTTTCTTAAATTTAGTCATGGTTCCTCATCCCAATCATTGACAAAATATTACCTTCTAAAAACCCCAAGGTCAAGGAAATAACCTCCTTTGAAGACTTACATATGTTAATTTAACCACTACACATAAATTTACACCACAAGAAAATGTTTCATTAATAATCTATTTTAGTAGCTAAGAGTCGTTAGTCACTATAGCCACCAATTTAGATATCAACATACAAAATAAAAAAAATTATTAGTTACTAAATTAGTCACTATCATTAATAAAAAATTATAATTAGTCGCTAAATTGACCACTAATTAATTAAATACTAAATTTATAAACTAATTCATTTAGTAGAAAAAATCTTAGTAGCTAATGTTTATTGGTCCATTTCCTTTGGTAATTAAAATTTTGGTAGCTAAATTTATAAACTAATTTAGAAACCAATTATAATTTTTTACTTATAACAGTGATTATTTTAGTAACCAATAATTTTTTATTTTGTACATCAGTATCTAAATTGCTCACTACAATAACGATTTTTAGCGACTAAAAAATGGGTTGTTAATAAGATATTTCCTTGCTGTGATACAACTCTATTGTATTTTATTCACTCATTAATTCATATACAAATGTATAACTTATATGGTGCTTCATTCATTAATTCACATTACTAAGGCATTACTTATAATTCTTAATTGACCACGTATAACTTAAATGTTCGCATTGTTGAGCTAGTGTTCAGACTTTTCTGTTGACCAAGCAATCAAAAATTAATTGCAAGATCAAAACAAGATTTTAGTAAATACATTGGTAATATAAAGATTAGTGAAGTAAACATGATTAACCAAGAGGAGAAAATTGATCCTATCAGGCCGGACAAGATGCCAAATGCTACCTATTTACTCCTATTGCATACAACAGTAATTTTTTTTTCCTACTACATGTCTCTTTTATTGGTATACTTCCTCTTAACAAAAAACATTTCTTAACCATGAATAACTCAATACTGACCTTTACTTTGTCATTTACCACAAGGTACATTCACTAAACCCTGCCATTAAGACTTAATAAAAGATCAATAAACATAGGATCCATCACTCACTATATACTATTCATTTGAGTTCATCAATAAGATAAATCTTCAGCTCATAAGACACGATAGTTGCAGAAGAGTGGGGAGGTTCATAGAGCACAACTAGGAGAGAAAGTCTAAATGACAAAATCAAAACCATTTATTTTGATAGAAGATTTGTAGTTATTACAATAAAATAAAAACTATTTACATTATCAAATGTTTTTTGAATTATAGATGCAACACATATTTGCTGTCTGATAATACTTAATACAACAATAAATAAAACGTTTTTGCACTTTTCTAATTTTCTTCAATTCTTCAATAATTATTAACATTTCCCTACTTTCCCTTTATACTTCAACATATATATCCTGCCTTCCTCAACTTAACCTTGAGATTTCTTAGACATTATAAATATATGATATTCATGTGGTATGTTTTCTAACGATGAACTTACGAGCTATGCTCCACCCAGCTCCTAGCTGTTGTTTTCTTCACTCCCTGTTTTCTCATTTTATCCCTAACTTTGTCAACGTCTTTCCACCTACCAGCCAAAGCATATATGTTGGAAAGCAACACGTAATTTCCAGAATTATATGGTTCAACCTTGAACAATTTATCTGCAGCAAGTTCCCCGAGTTCAACTTGTTTGTGAATGCTGGTAGCATTTAAAAGAGAACCATAAATGCCAGCATGGGGCTCCATTGGCATTCTTTGAATCAACTTCATAGCCTCTTCTAATTTACCTACTCGACCTAGCATATCAATCATACATGCATAGTGGTCTACATCAGGAACTTTGATTGATTCAAAAACTTCCCAACCCTCCTCCAATAATCCTGCATGACTGCATGCAGTCAATACCCCAATATATGTTATGCGGTCTGGTTCAATACCATCTTCTTTCATTTTTGACATTAGCTTGATGCTTTCCGTTCCATGCCCATGTGCTGCTAGCCCGGAAATCAACGTGTTATAGGAAACTAGATCTCTGTTTTCCATTTTTTGAAATACTATTTTTGCATCTTCCAAATCTCCACATCTTAAGTACATGAAAATCAAAGAATTATATCCAGAGATACTAAGCTTGATATGATTTTCATTGAGGATACTGACAGCCCAATTCCCTAAGCCCAGTCTTCCAAGGTGTCCACAGGCAGAAAAAACAATCACCATAGTCACCTCATCTGGTTTTGAATCTTTACTCCATATCATTTCCTTGAACAGCTCGATTGCCTTTAGTGACTCGCCATTTTGAGCATAACCACCAATCATCGAATTCCATGATACAGTGTTCCTTTCTGGCATCTTATTAAAAAGTTCTCTTGCCATAGATAAATTACCCACTCTTGCATAAGCGCAAATCATGACATTCCATGTGACAGAATTCTTACACAGACCCAATTGGTCAAAAATCTTCTGAGCTTCCTCAAGGTTACCACACTTCGCATGCATATCAAGAAGAGCTGTCTTGACAAAATAATTTGAACGAAACTTCATTTTGCCTAACTTTTCGACAATTGACTCAGCAAGACAAGGATCACCAAGTAATGAGCAAGATGACAGGACAATCACCCAAGTTGTTTCATCTGGTTCATTACCAGAGCTAAGCATCTCATTAAACAATCTTACAGTCTCTTGTGCTGCTCCACTCTGAGTGTATCCTGATAGCATTGCATTCCATGATACCACACTTCTTTCTGGCATCTTTTCAAAATATCTCCTTGCAACCTTTAAATTCCCCATCTTTGCGTGTCCAGTAACCATGGCGGTCCAAGTAATAACATTCCTTTCCGACTCGCCCATCGTGCGAAAAAGTCTACTGGCCTCATCTCCATTCCCGCAATTCCAATATCCAGAGATCATGACGTTCCAATCTGCAACAGTTCTGTCGAGCATTTCATCGAACAGTTTCCTGGCAACCTCAATATGTCCAGACTTAGCATACGTAACCATAATTGCATTTCGGACATGATGATCGCGACAGTGTCCTAGTTTGAGTAAATGAGCGTGAAGTAGCGCGCTGTCCTTTCCTGCAGATTTGATCAAAACCAGATAAAACGATGCATCAAGCTTAATGTCGTAGTATCGTATGTGTTTGAAGAAAGAAGTAACTTCTGTGGTAGCAGAGATTTGGGAGTAATATCTGAGCATGCAGGTGAAGACATGAGCATTGGGATATGTTGCTAAATGAAAAATGTGGTGGGTGTAGTTTGAGGGTGCAAGGAGGCGCGTGCATTCGGTAAGGAGAAGCGCCACCCAGTGGTTGCGGTGGTGGTGGGAGTGGAGGACGAGTTGTGCATGGAGCTGTCTAAGTTGATGAAGATCGGCTACTTTGCCTGCAATGTTTTTCTTGTTCAGAGTTGACATGCCACTATGCAATTGCAGAGTGAAGTGAGATTGAGGTCACATTGAGATTAGTTTGAAACTAAAAAGTGACTCTTATCTGCCCATGATATAGTGCATGTACTTTTACAAGATTATTAAATGGATGGAGGAAGGGATATGGAGGTATTATACTAATCGTGTTTGTTGGGTATTCATTGTTCATAAAAAAAAATTAAAATTAAAATTTAATTTATATTTATATTTTATTAAATTAAATTAAATTAAAATTTTATTAGATTAAATTTAATTAAAATAAAATATAAGTTATATTATATTTTATGTTTTTTATAATTTTATTTAAAAAATTTATATTTTTTTAAATATTTATGGATATGGGAGTATTTATAGATATTCGTAGATTTTTTTTAAAACTCGTGAGTATTTTTTAAATTGGTATCTAACGGGTAAATAGACAAGTATAGATGAAATTTTTTTTTGTGAGTTGGATAGCAGATAGGTATTATTCGTGATTGTCTCGACCTGTTGTCATTTCTAGACGAAGATCACATACTTTTTCTCTTTTAAATGTTATAATTTGTAAATTTGAGAGTAGAATTGGAATTTGCTTCCTATTTTAAATTTTAAATTTTGATACATTTTCATCTTTAAACCTAAAAATAAATAAATATAAACTCTTTTAATTCAAGGGTATTGATTTTTTCACATGTTAATTTGTGTTTTAGATTTGACATTTGAGTTATAACGTGTCAAATCAATTAGCTTAAGATATTGTTTGATAAGTCAAATAACGCATGTAGATTATAAGGACTACATCTTCTTTTTTTTAAGTTTGAGGATTAAATTATATCAAAGTATAGATAAAGACGAATTAGTTGCGTCAAAATTTAAAAACTAAAAACATTTTTTTAATAGAGCAAGAGAGTAAATATATATTACTTGATTTAATTATAAGATAATCGATTATATATAATTTAATCAATTATAATTGTATCTTACTAAAGTATATAATTTACTAAATTTAACTAACTATCACTAGATATGATTAAATTGAATTTGATTAGATGAAATGATCCATTAGAGATGATTAAATTTATTACCAATATCTAAACCAATTGAATTTGTTAAATAAGATAATTGATTAAATATTATTTAATTAAGTATCACTATCTCTTATTATATTGAATTTAATTACATAAAATATGATTTAATTTCTTTTCAAATAATTAAATTGAATTTGTTGGATGATTGAAATAATTGACTAAAATATCATTTGATTAATCTTTGCTATATTTATTACATCGAATTTTATTATATAAGATAATATGATTAAATTTGTTTTTATATTTATTAAAAGGATGCGGGATAATTTAATTAGTTATCTCACTCTATCTTATTAAATTGAAATTGATTAAAAATAAATCACTTGTTCTTAAATCCATTTAGAAGGTGTGAATATGATATAATATCTCTATATCTGATTAAATTGAACGTGTTAGATAAGATAAACAATAAAATATAATTTTATTAATTATCACCATATCTAATTAAATTTAACTTATCACATAAAATATGATATTATTATTTTTTAAATTCATTAAGAGGTGTGAGAAGTTATAAATAAGAATGTTGATGTGATATGGTTGTACAACCATTGTAAGAATTGAGAGAGTGATTACCCATTATCGATCAAAACTTGGTAAAGGCATGTTTGGTGAGCAAGAGAAGACTCCCAGATTTCAAAAAGCACGTTTTCTAACGGTAAATTTCCAAACTCTTAATTAGATAATATGTTTTTCTGCTTAAAGGTGAAAATCTGGGTTCTGATGAAAATTTTTCTGTTTAGTCTTTGCTTTTTAATTTTGTTTTTGCTAAATACACTTACTTTTTGTTTCTTCTATTAAAAATGAAGTATTTGCCTACCTCTATCCTCTCTTTTTTTTTTTTTTTTTTTTTTTTTTTTTTTTTTTTTTTTTTTTTTTTTTTTTTTTTTTTTTTTTTTTTTTTTTATTCTTTTAA
>Ga0214545_1007852_pt1 | contig 17497 bp, 12 predicted proteins | sample CNSS4metaG_FD_160064 | JGI IMG/M metagenome (GOLD analysis project Ga0214545, IMG submission 160064) | Root nodule microbial communities from cowpea collected in UCLA plant growth center, Los Angeles, California, USA - CNSS4 | ecosystem: Host-associated > Plants > Roots > Nodule | place: USA... | reverse complement strand
ATATATATATATATATATATATATATATGGATCTATAAAACTAGCTATGAATGTAAGAAAGGCTCTATAAATTTGAAATTTGGGGATGTAGCAATATGCATGACCATGAAACAACATGGCAATGAAATGTTAATCAAAGAAAACTATGAAGGTTTAAAAAAATTGACTAAAAAGACTCAACCTTATTTAACACTCTTCCGAAAATAGTTACATGCAAATACCACTTTTTAACATTATTCATATAAAATCCAGTTTCCTTTTTCAGTTATTTCCAAGAGAACCAATCTATTTTAATATCAAAATCACACCTATAAATAATAAAAGAGCATCACATACTATCTAAATTTCCAACAACCAACACATACATCAACTCATACACTAACAATAAGCATTACAACATCAACAAAATTACGCCAAATAATCTGAAGCCCCTCATGTTTAACAATATCAATCTATAATAAAAGGTTATCATATAACCAAAACTACAATTGCTATTTAATTTCTAAATATAATACATTAATTAAAAAAATAAATTGAATCCACCACTTATGTGAAAATATATATATATATATATATATATATATATATATATATATATTATGTTTAACAGAGAAGAAGAAGAAACAATAATAAATAAAAGTATAAATATACCTTTTCATATCTTTTATTTTCACAGAACTGCATAATTCCATATAATAATATTTAAACACTACAATCCCACCGCATACATTATTCATTTATATATATTATAACTGCATATAAGAGAGAAATTTATATCATAATATGTAAAATTTGTAAGTCTCACTTTATTTCTGTCCTAAAAGTTTAGAGCCTAACCTATTCTATTGGGCCTAAGGCCAGCCCATAAGGTGTCCAAAACCCCACTTTCAGTCCTAACCTCCTCATTCTACTATTTTTTTTAGAACACTATTCCCCTTCTCTCTCTTAGAACTACAGAAGTGAACTCTGCTAGGACACAATCAGAACACCCAATACTGGTTCACTCGAACGTCTTCTCCGGGTAAGTTGAGCTTGGACTTTACCCCTCCCTTTCCATTCTAATGTCTTGGTTCTATCTTGGGTCAAATTTGAAACCTTATGCTAGTTGTTATGCGTTTGTTTTCTAGTTTCCCTGCATTGGTTGGAGTTACAGTACTCATCTCTCCTCCTAGGACCGTTGTGCTTACGTTTTTAGCTCCACTCAAAGTAAGGAAAGCTAGGGTTTTCGTATTTTCTGTGTATCTACCTATTTCCAGCTTTGCCTCTCTTCGCCTAGGCAAAAATAGCAGAACCTTACCCTGGTTTCTGCTCGAGCTTTCTCTCGCCTAAGTGAGAACTCGTGGGAGCCTGATGTGTTTCGCTTCAGTTGTAGCAAAGGTGAGGGACCTCACCTTGGGGCGAAGAGGAGTCTTGCTCAAGCGAGGAGGTCTCGCCAAGCGAGAACTCGTAAAACCTGCAGGACTCTCTGTTGGCAGTCTTGCCTAAGCGAGAGCCTATAGCTTGAGCGAAAGACCTCTTTCGCTTGAGCGAGGGCCCATGGCTTGAGTGAGACTGGTGCAGGAACTTACTCTATGCTTGTTCTCTCCCATGTTTTCGGTTGTTGGTTGTATGATTGATTGGATTACCCTATTTAAAGCATAAAGTATGTGAATTTGCATGTGTTATCTTATTGCACGGGACTGGAATTGATGAGCTTGGTATGAATAAGTACATGAATCATGATTGGTTGATTGGTTGGATATTAGCATGAGATTGGTATGCTTGATAAATCTATGGTTGGTTGGTGAGACATGACTATGGTATGAGATAAACGTAATTCCATGAAACTCTTGGTGAGATTTCATGGTGGTGTTGGATGTGATGGAGGTAATTCCATGAATCTCTTGGTGAGATCTCATGGTAGTGCCGTATGTGATGGACGTAATTCCATGAACCTCTTAGTACGGTTTCATGGTAGTGCCGTAGTGTATATAATTAGGAAAGGATTCAAGTAAGGATTGCATCCTGAAGCTCTAAAGAGTCAGTTAGTCTCACGTAGAGCAGACTGACTCAAGTGGTAAGAGTAGTAGGAGGCCCTAGTCTTTGGCTAGATAATGGCCTTAGATGTTTGAAGGCTAACCTTGTGTGTGGTAGGGTGAAACTCATTGGCAATGGCTCTGCAGAGCAGTAGAGGCCGTCACAAGTGCAAGCATCCGGTGAATCCAATCGATTATATGTATTCGAATAAATTGGGTCTTATAGTCTTGTTGTTTGCTATCACATGCTTGGTTGATTGATGTGTTCTTGACTCTTAAATTGTATGCTTAATTGTATGATAAAAACCTTTTACTCTAGCTTACCCTTCTTGCTTGTGTCTGTCTTCTTGTGTGGTTTTTGCTTTTTGCAATGATCACCAATTCCTTGGTGTGAGCATATATGGGAATCCCTGGTGATCGCAGTGCCAATGGGGATGCTGCAGCTTAGATGGTCATGGGTTGATGTTGGACTCATGTTTTGAAGGACCTTGTTATATTCTAATCTCTTGCTCTATGAGCAAGCTTTTGGTCATCTGTTGAGACATTTGTATTTTGTTCGTGACATTGTGTAGTGCCTTTTTTTCTTCGAATACATTTGGATGACTGTAATATCCTTTATACTACAAGCCTCGTGCTCTTTGGATATTATAAAATATGCAATGTTTTATTTAATTAGATTTATCTATTAAATGAAACGTTACAATATTACTGTAGCCAACCCACATAAATCGCAATTCCACGTTCTTAAGTAAAACAAGTATATATATTTAGTATATTATCATCAATAATACAAAGTTGTGACGAAAAAAATATTGTTTATGTTTATATAAATATATGTAAAAGCTCATTGTACCCAAATTTCCTCTCGCCTCCAACATATTATAATATAAAAAAATACCAACCCAAAAAGGGTAGTTGCTTCCATTATGATTCCTAAAAGAATCACCCCTGGCAAAAATGAAAATTCTCTGTCTAACAAAACAATTTTCTAATAAAATAATTTCACTACAAAAATAATTAATTTTAGTGGGGGTTATATTTGGTGTTTCCAGGGGTTTTAACCCCCAGTAATGACTTTACCAAGGGTTTACAATTCCCCTGGAAGATCCAGCGTGGCTAACAAATTACCGGGAGTTTTTAGCAACTCCTGGTAAATAACAACTTGTTTGGGGTTTTTAAAACCCCCACTACTGGTTGGGGCTTCCAAAACCCCCGCTACTAGTTGGGATTCGTAAAAACCCCACTATTGCATGAGGTTTACAAAACCCCCACTACTATATGGGGTTTTCAAAACCCCCGCTACTGCTGCAGTTTAAAAACCCTAACATTGCCTGTTTGTTTGTTTTGTATTTTTTAATAATACATAAATCCTAAAATAAAAGACAAATATTTTAGATATTTGGTATTTATAATTTGTACATATATTTATAAAAGGAACAAATAACAAAGTCTACAATTTTAATATCAAACAATGTAAATGACAAAGCCCAAAAGTTAAAATTAAAGAGTCAGTACAATGTTATTTATTTTAAATAAGAAAAATTAACAAGTGATTATGGTGTAAAAGAGATACATCAGGTATTCTAAAAGCTCCTCCTTTGGGATTGTTTCATTCACTTCATCAAGTTGATTCTTGATAGTTGCTTTCTCTACTAAGAGAGAGAATGCAGATTTGATCTCCAATGTAGAAGTTGCTCTCTGTATAGCTTCAAGTTCTATCTTTTCCACATAAGTTCATTTGGGAAATTCTTCTCAAACAGTGAAAGTACTACCTTCCTATCCTCCTCTTCTGCAAATTCCAAAGAAAATTTTGCATTCGTAAGGTCATGTAGTACCTACAGGAATTGAATATCTTCCTAGTTTTAATAATATCAAATTGTGTACAAGCATGGATGAAGTTAAGTATGAACATCTGAACATATTAACCATCATATGTGACATAGTTGATCTTCATATTGTAAATAAATATACAATTAAGTTGCTAAGGTAAAATTAGATCTTCGATTGCAAGTATTTATCATGTAATTACGAATTGTATACTCCAGAGGCAAGTGAAAGTAAAGAACTGCTAACTTGTGCCACGAGCAAGCTTTTATCTTAGGAAACTCAAATATTTCCTTTAATCCTTAAAAAAAAGTATCTAACCAGATGAATCGTATTACTATTAACTAAAAGAAATACATCAAATTGGCACGATGGATACATACCTACTCCTAAAAGCCAAAGAGTAAGTACAAATGCATCCCCAGAAGCTTTAGATTCGATTTCACGCTCCTCAGTTGATGGGTTTTTTGGGTCTTGCTGTTTACTTTTAGTAAAAAAAATTGTCTGCAAACGCCATGATTCAAAATCTGAAGAAACATTTAGAATTAAGAAACTAGTCCCCAAAATTAAAAAAAAAAAGACAAGTCAGAATGAGAACTCGTTACCAGTTAGAGCATCAAGACATTTGAATCCAGCAATGAAGTCACATAATGTGACAGTTCTTTGGAAAATATGGTTCGTCAGATTTTGGTTGCTTCTTCACCTTTTCCAAAATTGTCTCCATTTGTCTTTTAGAGTCTAGTTCTTCCACAAGAGTAACTTTGACAAAAGAAAAAAATGGATAAAATTGATTTTATATTTCAAAACTTGTATTTGATTAAAACTTACAAAATAATAGCTTTTACGCTAAAAATATATGAGCATCACTTCATTTCATGTAATGAATGCAGTATATAGATATGTATAGATTTATAATAATACAAAATAATAGCTTTTACTCTCTCTCTCTCTCTCTCTATATATATATATATATATATATATATATATATATATATATATATTATTCAGAATATATAGCGTTGTGTTATTTAAAAATAAAAATACAAAAATATTACATAAAGTTGCTTATAAGTTAATAAGTAAAGAAGTGAATCTAACGGTTAATCTGCATCTTTTCTATAACACAGACATACAATAATTAGTAGTCTACCAAAAACAATATAAAAAGTAATGAGCAGGAACAGAAGATAGGTATGAGAAACATACCAAAATACTCTCTTCTAATAGCACAATTAAGAATAGTGTCATCATTGTGTCGCACAAGATCTTCCAATGGAGGACTGTTGTCAGAAATGTTAGAAAGATAAGCAAAGACCAGTTTCTTCTAGTTGAGAGCAGCTTCAAAGAGAGGTGTCTCTCCTTCTTTGTTCTTGAGTCTCACCAAGTAAATCCTCTCCTTCTTGGTTCCTATGATCAACTCACATATCTTTGCGAAACCCTTGGAAGCAGCAACATGCAGAGCGATATCCCCTCAATAGTTCCTCATTTCTAGAGCCTTCATCGTCTTGTGTCTGATGATGGCATTCACAAGCTTTTCAACCACTTCCTCTTCGTCCAAATCCACCACCACGTGCAGCGTAGTGCCCACGGATGGGTTAATCATTGTCGTGTGACAAGTTGGGAATTGGTTATACATGTTCACAACCTTTTGCCATTTCCCTTCCAATATGTACTCTGCCACTTCATCTGATGGATTGGACGACAATTCCTCCTCAAAACTTCCAATATGCATATTTGTCATATTGCAGAATTTATAACTGGTGGAGAACTGCATTTTAGAATTTATAATTTGTTCTACACACCTGAAATGTAGATATTCTGTTTTATATAAGATAAACTCTAAATCTTTACTAGTTATGATGTATGATTACTTAACAACAGTGTCCAAGATTTTGGAATATAAGCACAATAAAATTGTGTCCATATATCTCTCAACGCTCCCCCATCTAAAAAATAAAAAATGAAAAATGTGTGAAGTTTACAGTAAGCATGGTAAGGAATTCAAACTATGAAAGTGATATGCAAACTAACCTAAAGGCTGGTCATGATGATCAAGAGTGCAAAAAGCTATGAATAGCAATTACAGAATTAGGATAGAATGTTGGGAGAATGGGTAAGGCATGGAATTCAAACTAGTGTCAACTATAAACCTCAGCAATCAGAAGCATATTTACAATACTAAGAAGCAACAACTTATTTTTGGAAGAATGAAATAGTGCCCACATATGTCATTGTGAATACATTGGAAAGTACTTAAATTATAGAAGGAAGAAACCAATGTAAATCAATCAATTGTATCCATACCCATAGCAGAAATCAAGCTTGTGGAATATCGTTGGTTGTTCACCTTCTATAGGTTTAGCAAGCTGTGTATAAACTATATCACGAGGAGAAATTTTAACCTTTGCATCACCTCCATCTTGAGTTTCTACCCTAAAAACCTCAAATGAAGCAATTTAAACAGATTAAGAAATCCCAAAACAAATCCTCCAATCAAGAGTGTATAAATATCCAAGTTATTCCAGTGAACTCTCAATCAATAATCTAAACAATTCCATACTTATATAATTTGTACATCAAGTTCTACAAATATCAAGAGTGTTTGTGAAGTTGATCAAAGTAACTCTTCCCGAATACCACTAATATATCCTTTAACATGTTTCTAACATAGTAAAAAGAACTCAACCGAAAATTGCAACAATAACAGTATCAGTAGCATTCCAAGCATAAGGCCTAATGTGCAAAAGGCAATTGCAACAATCATGCTATAAATTATAAATTAGAAAAATATGTATACATTTTGAATTTTAATTATATAAAATGAACCTATATAACATAGGCCTAATTGTGGCTTATTTATTAATACTTTCAGTCAAATATTATGGTTGAGGTTCACATATTTTCCTTGATAAATTTGGACCTCAAACTTGTAAAAGATATGCATCTAGTCCCTTATAACTTTAAAACCGTGAAGACATTTTAGAGAGAAGGAACCAAGTACATAGTTTTTAAAAATTTGATAACCAAATTCATAAATATGAAAGAATAGGAACCTTGACTATGTTTAATGAAAGTATAAGACCAAAAATAAACTGAATCAAAAATAAATTTCCTGAGAATTGTATACCCTGTAACAAACCATTGCACTAAATTCTACAACAATATTGTAAATCCAGGACATTAAACAATTTATTCCGTGAAAGAAACCATCATTTGTCAACCACAAATATATAAAGCTAAGGAGTTAAACAAAGGCTACCATATCAAAGCATACACAGCTAGCTTGTTATTCACAATGGCAATGAAGATTCACTTTGCTATCTTGGCTTTATGTAGTTCTGCATATTATTAAACCCAACAACAACCAATTAATTATTAAGGCAAATATTAAAAGTATTAAAATACACACCTTCTACTATGTGTTTGAGTTCCAATCGAGTGTACAAAGTTTGAAAAGTTGTCCAAATCCCAAATCCCCAATCACCACTCCATGTTTAATCTGTCCAAAGTAATAAAAAAACATACTAACAATTAGGCGGAGGAGATAGGATATGAGAAAGATGAAAGCACAAAATAAATTAGGGAAATTGAAAGGAGTACTATAAACTTTAAGCAAAAAAACTGAGTTAGGGCATGGGAAAGAGATAAACTAAAATCAATTCAAAAATTGAAACAGGACAGCAATGCACAACTAGAATAAGATCTTTAAAATGGGACTCAGACGAAATTAGAGAGATAAAATCGAAAGAGAAAGAACATCTTCAGCTCTTTGATCGCAGGGAGAGGGAGAACAATGGAAGGCATAGAACGAGGGAAAGCTTGTTTGTCTTCTTCGTATTCGTAGGGTAACACAGAATGAGCGAAAGCTTCTTGGTCTTCTTAGGGTAACACACTAAGAATAGAAAGAAAGAGAGAAAGTCAGAATAGCGAAATTAAAAACTTTAAAAATTACGAAAAAGAGGAAAAATATAAAAGCTAAAGTGGAACCAAATTTTACGGGGGTTCATAAAAAAAAACCCTGGTATTTAAGGAGGGTTTTTAAAACCTCCATTATATTTATAGGTTACTAGAGGTTATTATAACCTCCACCGATAAACCCCGATTAAAACTATATATTTTTGTAGTGTTTTAACCATCAGACTCAATCAAATTGAAACCCCAACATTCTTAACTATTCCGCTGTCATTTCGAAACAAAAGACCAATCAAAGCACAACTTCAAAAAAAAATAATCAAAACAACTTAACCGAAAAACACACTTCACACTTCCTCCATGAGATCATTCATTAAAACTTGGTTATCATATTCTATTCACAACACACTTTACGATTCCATATTCCAAAAAACTTCAAAGATTTCTCTTTAGGTGATTGCAAAATAATAAGGAAGAGGTTAGATCCCCTTACATCTTTTGCTTCCTAAGCAAAGCTTTTCTACTCTCTTCTTCTTTCAATCTCACTCTCATTGTTTGACCTCTCTGCTCCAAGGTTTTGCAGGACTATTGTGAGGCCCACTTTATTTTCTGCCTTTAATTAAAAGGGCTACCCTAAATCAGTTGGGCCTAGGACTGACCTAAAGGGGATCCAAGAACCCTAAACTGCCCTAACCCTAACCACTATGCTCATTTTCGTAAAATAGGACTCTTACTTCCTCCTTGAGCTGCTGCGAAGCTCTGCTAGGGTTCAGCCAATGTTTCTCATCAAGTGAGCCCAGACCAGTTTTCTACTCTTCGTAAGTCAGCTTCCAACTCATGCTCTTGCTCCATTATGTTCATTTCCAACTAGGGTTGTCTTAATGAACTCATTTTAAGCTCGTTCCACTATTTTCCAGCCCTCGAAGCTATTGCTTGAACTAATGTTCGTCACAGTTCGGGTGTCGAAGTCCTCTACTAACCCCTTTCCCGGTAAGGGAAGCTAGGGTTTCACGTTATTTCTATTTTATGCAATTAATGTTTTGTGAAATATGAGAAAAGATTGGGGAAAACGTTAGTTTTTGGTATATTTCTGAGTGAGGGGTTCAAATATTCATGAAACTGTGATATTTGACGTTATTTCTCATATTTTGGATGCGTCGCACAGTCGCTGGGCGAGTGCCTTAGTCGTTGGGCGACTGTGTATTTTTCTGATATGCACAGTTTTAGTAAAATTGACTTTCCCGACTCATTAACCGTTGGATTGAGCTCAAATTTTGACATTTGGTTCATAACATGTTATTTTATGGTTTGACCGGTTGGATCGTCGATTATATGTCTATATCTTGAGAAATGTGTCACGCATTACTGCAATGATTTTGGTTTTGTGATAATAAATTTTCTTAGGAATATTGGTGTAAGAATTATGGTTGTGGGTTGTGCTTGATTGTATGGAATTGTAGGTACTTAAATGTTGGCACTCATTTATTTGGGATGAATACTATTTTGTGATATATGTATGTCTTGGTATGTATTTATAAAGTATGAAATGAATGGATTTGCATGAGTGATGTGATTCATGGATTGTGAATGATGAACTTGGATAAATATTGGCATGCGATTTCAATGAAATGGTTGGTTATATATGTGGTCATGAATTCGGTATGAAAAATAATGTTACATTGATGGCATGGTATTGGTATGAGGTGAAGTTCTATATCCCCGAATTGGGAAGAATGGGATAATATGAAATCAACATGGAATATGAATGAGGATGGGTTACAAAGGATGGTGTGAGGTGTTAAATGCATGATCAATATTATTTGTTTGTTGGGAATGTGATTGGTATGTTCGCAGTACGTAAATCCACGAGTCTCTAGGTGAGACTTCCTGGTGGTGCTTCAGTGGTCGGGACATAATTCCATGGCTCCTGTTAGTGGGAGTCCATGGTGGTGCCCCATCTATATAATTTGGTAAGGATTCAAGGTAAGGTTGCCTCCTGATACTCTAAGGAGTCAGTTAGTCTCACTTAGAGTGGACTGACTCTTGTGGTGAGAGTAACAGGAGGCCTGAAACTCATTAAGGGCTAACCTTGTGTGTGAGGGATTGAAACATTGTAACACTTGTAGCACTTAGCTCGGGGGTGAGCAGGGTAATCCACCACAAGTGCAAGCATCCGCTGATTGATAAGTCATAACATGATTGGTTGATGAATACTGTTTTGGATTGTGTAATAGCTTGTGACTGCTTGATAAACTGTTTCTACTCTAGCTTACCATGTTTGCTTGTTTGGTTGTCTTGTATGTGGTTCTTCTCCTTTTACGATGATTATCAATTCATTTATGTGAGCAGATGTGAGAGGCATTCGAGGTCAACAGGGAAGGGATGATTGCGCTACGTAGTATGCCTGAACTAATTCTACTGCTTGGGGTCTTATTATAGAGTTATGACCCATGTATTTACTTGACTTTCAAATTTAATTTTGGAATATTGTCTACTTTCTACTCCGCTTGGTTATAGGTATCATGGTGTGCCTCAATATCCCCTTTCATTTACCTTGGATAATTATAAGGAGTCGCGTTTTACTCCCTGACCATATTTCTTAAGTTATTCTGTGTAATATTCCATTTAATTATGTTATTACTTAAATGGGGTGTTACAACTATCCTTCTCCTTCCCAAGTTATAAGATTTTTTATAACCACAATATTAAAAATCAACTGAAAACGTAGCAATGACCACGATAGGAGTTGAACTCAAGTCCTCCAACCAGCTGTGTTACACTACTTGTCAGTAATCTTTCACATTTAATAATTTAAATATTATTTGAAATAAAATAAATACTTTTCTTAAAATTATTTATTTTTTCTAGATCTTACATTAGGAACCCATGCATTTAGGTTTTCTCTTTAAGACTTCTATCGAACAGTTTGTAAAATAGCTTTTTTGTATAGTTTTAGATAGTTTTAAGGGTCGGAATACGTTATGAAAAAACGCATAATACATTATTATTATTTTTCTATATTCATAAAAAAAATGAATATACAAATAGCTCATGAGATAAAAAAATAATGTTTTCATTATCAAGTAAGACAAGAGAATGGAAAGGAAGAGGATAAATGAGAAATATAATGGGTTTATGTCTAACTTTTTTTTTCTTTAAAAACAAAAAGACATATGAGTGAGAGATTATTACAATTTGTGAAAAACTAAAAACACAATGAAAAGAAAAATAAAAATTATGTCAATAAATATTTGGTTTAATTACTCTTTTGATTCATGTTTTCGTTTAAAAATGTTAAGTTGGTCCTCCAACTTTTTTAATCTCAATTTGGTCCTGATTTTTGAAAAACTGATGTAATTCGTTCTTTTACTATAAATTTCGTTAAATTCCTCGAAACAAATAAATGATTTTTTCATTAAAATTGAGACTCTTAATATGGATGTTTTGCTTTGTTGGTCTAATTACCTAGTGTCAATTTTTGAATAAAAATAAGAACCAAAAGAAAAATTAAATCTAAATATTTTTTATTATATTTAATTTTATGTTTTATTATATATTTACATTAAATGTTGTGTTTAAATAAAAGAAATAAAAAATACACAATTTAATTTTTATATTACCTACAATTTAAAAAATTTAATAAATTTCAAATATATTTTTATATTATATATAATATATATATATATATATATATATATATATATATATATATATAATTCAAAAAAAATTCAAAATTTTGAGGAAGCCGAGGCCCTCTCTTTACCTAAAAAGATCCTCCTCTGGTTTTAATGGGGGCTGTTACGTGAGGCACTTTGGGTGCAGTTGTGCAGGTCCATTTTATGTGTGGTGGTTTTCTTTCTTCAATGTTACATGTTTTCCTTACCATTTTGGGGGGCTTGAGTGAGGGTCACGGGTACAACCAGAACTGAACCATCCTACGCTAGTGTGCAGCCATAAGAATATGCCAACAACCATTTTTGTTAGCATGTTAAGACAGCCAGAATAAGTTTCTTTGGTTTTTGGTTATTTGTTTCAATTGCATTTAAGACAACTTTTGCTTAATGTGATAATGGCCCACAAATTCATTTAAGTTTCTTCAAGCTTTGGTGTGTAGAGCAGTACGTTTGCCTTAATCTTTCTCTTCATCTTTTATTGGTGCAATATGCGACGTTGTTAGAGAATATTAGCAGAATATCTCTCTGTTTTGTATTTTCTGTTTCTCTCTCCATTCTGTTTTGTATACGTGGTATTCAGTCTGTTACATTTTATTCTTTCTGTTAGTCATATAGAGTGAGTCACTCATCTAGGACACTTTATATATAAAGTGATGTATTGTCGATTATTAAATCAATGAGAATGATAGACTTTTCTCCATTCCTGATTATCAATTTCTAACATCGTATCCAGAGCAAGATAAATATTTTTTTTTCGATCCTGGTGCCTTTCTTTATTTATTTCTGCTCACCATGGGTACTCCTTTAGAACCCAAGACTACCTCTTCACCTGTCCTTTTCTCCTATACTATCTCTGAAAAACTTACAAACACAAATTTCCTCCTCTGGAAACAACAGGCGGAGCCCGTAATTAAAGCCCACCGCCTTCACCGCTACGTGGTTAATCCTCAAATACCACCTCAGTTCCTCACACCTTCTGATTGTCATACAACTACTGAAAACCCTGATTTTAGTCTTTGGGAAACTCAAGATCAACTCCTTTTATCCTGGTTGCAATCTTCCTTGTTTGTGCCTTTCCTCACTCGTGTCATTGGGTGCACCCATGTTTTCAACTTTGGGAGAAGATTCACTCTTAATTCAACTCCCAAACCGGAGCCAAAGTTCCACAACTCTACACCGAGTTACGCACCCCGAAGAAAGGGGACAAATCCATCAATGAGTTTCTCCTTCGCATCAAAGCTCTCGTTGATGCTCTCACCTCCATTGGGGATCTTGTTCCTGAACATGAACAATTGGATATTCTTGTTGAAGGTCTTCCAGCTGAATATGAATCCTTCATCTCACTCCTCAACAGCAAACTAGAGTTGTTCACACTTGGTGAAATTGAATCCCTCCTTGTTGCTCAAGAGACGCGTTTTCAAACGGTTCAAAACCCTGGACACCACCGACTCACTCAATCTTACTCACACCCATTCATAAACACCTTCTATGCACAATGTTCAACTTAATTCAGCCACCTCCACCTCCTCTCAATCCTCTCGTCGCAGCTACTTTCAACCAGGCCGAGGCTATCGTGGTCGTTGAGGTGGTCGAACTGGTCGGGGCTCCATTCAGTGTCAAGTGTGTCACAAACATGGGTATAACGCCTCCATCTGCTATCATCGCTTCAATCCTAATTTCAGTCAGTAGGAGTATCCGGTTCAACCCTCGTCTTTCTATCCCTCTCGACAAGCACCCCCACCCGCGCCACATCGTGTTCCCCTGCTACCTGCTCCTCATCAACCTTCTCCATCCACTACCTGCGCCTCTCATCATCTCACCCCTGATGCAACCAATTTAACAGATGCAACTACTTCGCATGGTGAAGCGAATTTTGTAAGACCCGCGGAAATTAAATAATTAAATAATTAGTTAATTAATAAATGCGGGTGGTGGGAACTTTGACGTCATTAAATGTTAAATGGTGTGACGTGGAAAAGTACTAGCTCAAATGGTTGAGAGTACTTATTTGTGTGAAAGGACTTGCGTTCAAGTCCTATGTATGTCAATTGTGTGTTATATATTTGATTTATTATTATTTTGATAATATATTTGAGCCTGTTTAGTGATAGTATAATCAAGAGATTATAATAATCATCATCAAAGATGAGTTGGTTGAACGGGGCAGCTAAGAGGGGCTAAAAAACCACTAAGTAATTACCCTTGAATAGAGATTAAACACATCATTAAGCCCCTTTTCGTTTTAGCACTTAAATCCATCACAAAGACACCTCTAAAAGGTCATTTTTTTGAGAGAGGAAGGGTTTTGCTGTGTTGTTAATTGGTTTTGTGAGGAGAACGAAATTATATAGAGAGAGGTGAGTTTTAGGTGCATCAGAGGATGAATTGGGAGAAAGGTTGAAGCAAAGCATTGGAGAACAAAGGAACATTATTTTCCCTCAATTTTAATCAAGAATTCCAGGTTAGGGGAAGCTGTTTTTGTGTGTGTATAAATTATGCTTTGTGATTCTGCATTTCTCTTCTCAAATTGATTCCTGTATGCTCTGGAATTTGTGATATACTTGATGTGATTGAGCAATTGGGGTTATTTGATATTGTCCTCAGTTTTTTTTTATGTTTTTGGGATGAAAGGGGTAAGAGTTTTGGTTCAGAATGATGGTTCATGGATGAGTTCTAAGATTTGTGGTTCAAATGTGATTATAACATGTTCATTTGGGTTGGTGGTGGTTATATGTTTGCTTAGTACGAATTATATGGTGTTTTAGTATGGTCTTGGTGGTGTTTGGCGTTTGAACAAGGGAGAAACTCTGCAAATTTCGCCCAAACGAGTCACGCTCACCTAAGCGAAAGTTGCAGAAACTCGTTCGTGCTTTGGTTCGAGCATCTCGCTTAGGCGACCATATGCTGTGTTGAGCGACACGTTCTCTCGCTCAGGCGAGAATGGCTCGCCCAAGCGAGGTCGCCATGAGACCTGTGTGTGTTACGTTCGAATCCTCGTCTAGGCGAGGAGTTGTGTGTTTGAGCGAACGAGGGTCTCGCTCAAGCGAGAAGGTCTCGCCTAAGCGATAGCTCATGGTGAGGCATTATTTTGCACCCATTCAGGCGAGGAAGTCCAGCTTGAGCGAGACAGATGTACTCGTTTGGGCGAAGACCCCTGACTGAAGCGAGAATGTTGAGAATTCATGCTTGTGTACACTGTTTGAGCTGGTTGTTTGATGTTTCCTAAATTATGGGAATTATATGCATGTTTTGTGGTGTTTGGGCTTGAAGGATTAAGTCCATAGGATCTGGGATGTGCTTGGCTTGAGTCGCGAGCTGGAAGTTCGTGATGGGTGGATCGCATGCGGAACGTGAACGATTTAGTTCACTAGAGTTACTCCTTTTGAGACGAGTGAGCAAGGGAGTTCATCTCATGCTCGAATTGAGAATGCTATGAGCGAGGGAGTTCATAGTCGGAAAGACGGGTATGCGGGTTTGGATCCGAGCGAGGAGTTCGGATGACGGACGAGGGAGTCCGTGAAGTAGGACTACGAGCAGGATAGGCTTGTAGGTTGGACCACGAGCGAGGAGGGTCGTGGAAGCACAGGAAGTCCCATGAGTTAGAGTACATGCATGAACTCATAATGATTATGAGTGTGGGAAAGTGGGTGTTTTGTGGAATAATAAATATTTTATGACTTATCGGGTGGGTGTATTTCATATTTATTTATATCTATGTGCATAGCTCACCCTATTTGTTTGTGTATGGCGATGATCGGGTAACTTGTTATCCGGGAGCAGATAATGTTTCATGTAAGCCAGGAGATGCTTAGTGGCAGAGTGTGGGAGCAGAGTACGAGGGGATTTTATAAATACTTCTATTTAATTTTCATGTAATTTGATTATTGTTTTGGACTTCCAAATTGTAATAGAGAATTATGAGTATTTTGTTTATTTATAGTGGATAATAAATTTAAAGGTTTTAAAATTTCCCGCGTTGTTGGGAAATGGATTGATAATAAATGGGGTTTTCCTTTCAAAATTGTTTAATTTTTGTTATTTTAAGTAATATCCTACTGGGATGTTACAGTTGGTATCAAAGCAAAAGTTTTGAAAATATTTTAAATATTTTGGGGCTTTTAGGGAGTGAGCTTATCGATTGATTGTTTGTTGTCTTTGAGTTGAATGTTGTAATAGTGTGAGTGGATTTGCTTAGCCAAGTGAATTGATTCTTAACAGTTGAAATGTGGCGTATTCAGGCTATGGCTGCTAACAGGAGACAAAGGAATGGAAATGGCGCTGATGACATCGCGAAGGCTATTCATCAGATGGTGGATGCAATGCAACCGCCGGTAGCAGCGCAACCCAGGGTAGTGATTGCGCCAGTCAAGGTGCCAACTATGGAGGATTTCCTCCGACACAAGCCAACAGAGTTCATTGGCAAAGCCTCTCCCGATGAAGCGGATGCATGGCTCCGCAAATGTGAGAAATATTCAATGTGATGAACTGCGCGGATGAGCAGAAGCTCCTGTTTGCCACCTATTTGTTGAATGAGGACGCAAAGTATTGGTGGGCGGGAATGTAACAACAGATGCAGACCCGAGAAGAACATGTAAACTGGACTAGCTTCAGGACTCGTTTCTTGGAGAAATACTTCCCTGAAATGGCTAGGCAGGACAGGGAAGCTGAGTTCCTCGCACTGTTGAAGTTTGAGCACATGGCGAGATATTACTCGCAAGCCATTACCGAGGAATGGAGGTGTCTTAAGTTTGAGCGAGGACTCAAACATGAGTTGAAGAAGGTGATCACACCTTTGAGGGAGAGAAGGTTTCAACTCTTTGTGGAATAGGCTAAGAGTGCTGAGCACCTAGAGAAGGGCCTTGGTCCATATGTTCGACATTAGAGGAATGTCGTAGAGGCTAGGCAGATGAAGAAGCCTTACAGCTGTCCTCCTACCACATCTAGAGACTTTAAATGTTTCCAATGTGGGGGAGCGCACTTGAAGAGGAATTGTCCACAGTTGAAGAGTCAAACCAGTGGACAAGGGAGCAGTCGTCGTTGCTTCATATGTGATCAGGTGGGGCATTTTGCTAATCAATGCCCAAAAAAGAAGACTAGTGCGACGAAGAAACCATCACCCCTTGGATCAAAGAGACCTAGAGCTGCTGGAAGGGTCTTTGCTATAACCTCTACGGAAGCTACGCAGTCAGGTAATGTCATCATGCAATCTTGTTTGCTTGGGAGGCATGATGTGCTTGTATTATTTGACTATAGAGCAACACATTCTCTTTCATTTCTGATGCATGTGTGGCGAAACTAAGCTTGGAGAAACGTGACTTGGACTATGAGTTACTAGTTTCAACTTCATCTTCAGGTCAGGTGGCTACCAGTTCGGTCTGTGTTGGGTGTTTGATTGAAGTGGCAGGTCACAGATTCAAAATGAACCTAGTGTGCTTGCCTCTGGAGGGATTGGACGTTATACTGGGAATGGAATGGTTGTCTAACAACCATATCATGATTGATTGTGGACGACGCAGTTTGGTATTTCCAGAACATGCAGGGTTAGAGTTGATCTCCACTCAGAAGGTATTGAAGGAACTACAAGGAGGGTCTACATGTTTTATGGTGGTGGCCAAACTAGAGAAAAAATTTGCTTCAGAGATGATCCAATCTATACCGGTGGCTAGTGAATATGCGGATGTTTTTTCGGATGAAGTGCCAGGATTGCCGCCGAGTCAAGACATCGACTTCACCATTGATCTAATTACTGGTGCAGGTCCAGTGTCTATGGCTCCATATAGAATGGCAGCTGCAGAGTTGGCAGAACTCAAGAAGCAAATTGAGGAGTTACTAGAAAAGCAATTTATTCGACCAAGCGCATCACTGTGCGGAGCTCCAGTCTTATTAGTGAAAAAGAAGGTCGGGAGTTCGTGTTAGTGAAAAACCAACACGGCAAGTGCACCGGTCACATAGCAAGTAATAAGTATTTTATCGTTCTCTCCCAAGGGACTTGTGCAACACATGACAACTCTCGCAATTCACAACTCAATTAGATACAAAGTTCACAAAAACACAATGGCAACTTTTTGTATT
>Ga0214545_1007844_pt1 | contig 17506 bp, 6 predicted proteins | sample CNSS4metaG_FD_160064 | JGI IMG/M metagenome (GOLD analysis project Ga0214545, IMG submission 160064) | Root nodule microbial communities from cowpea collected in UCLA plant growth center, Los Angeles, California, USA - CNSS4 | ecosystem: Host-associated > Plants > Roots > Nodule | place: USA... | reverse complement strand
ATATATATATATATATTATATATTCTATTTTGATATCTACATTTCTATTTACAATTTTATCCTTTAATAAATAACCATTTTTTTTAAATTAAAACTATTGTTTTACTATTTTTATTTTTTAAGTAACCTATTTGTTACTGTTTCATTCATTTGATTTTTTTTAGATTAACCATTTTTAAACTAAATTAAGTATGTTTAATAAAAGAAATTATCAACAAAATAAATAAAAAAAATATTTATAAAAAAATTTTAAAAAAAATTATTTACTTTTATTTTAAAAATTAAAAAAAGTAAACGTACACCATGTATTTTCATTGATTTATCCAATCAGCTTTTCGTCATGTTTATATATATAATGGTCATAAACGTTAGTTTATGTATATATGAGAAACTTATCTCATCAAAAAAACCCAAATAACTAATAAAAATAATTTTGCCACGAGTTAAATTTATGTAATATTGTTGTTGTAATGGTTTAATTTCTTATAAATTGTTTACAAAATACTAATAAGAAACAAATATTTTAATAAATAGTAGATTAAAAGTTATAACAATGGACGGTTTCAGTAGGATTTCATATATTTTTAACTATTTTAATATAATTAATTTTGATAATTATATAATCATGTAAATATTTTAAAGAGACATAGATAAATAAAAGATAAGTTTTATGAAAAACTGATGATTGTCAGCGTTCCAGCTGAAACAAAATATTTTCACAATATATTACTCATTATCATGTTAATTATTTTTATTGACTAAAATAAGATTAAAGAATTAATTATTATTTAAAATATTATAAAAACTTCTTTATAATATTATTGTATATTTATTAAAATAATATTTTTTTCTTCTATTTTGAGACTTGAAATGACAAAATAGACCTGTTTGCTTTTTTTTTTCTTTTGAAAAAAGAAAAATCTATTTTAAAAAATATATATACGGCGAAAGTTTTTTTTTTGTCATCACTGTTTACAAAACAATGTCTCTTTTAGAGTTTTGTTAAAAAAATTCCAAACATCTCTAACTTTCGATTTTCTATTTTTAAGTTTTTTACATTTTTCCCACATTTATTTACATTCTGAAAGTTGGCCTTGAAAAAGTATGTAATAAAATAATTTTTGAAAAATCATAAAAACTAACATGTAATTTCTTTCATTTTAAAACATAAATCTTTTCCTCAGATTGAAGACACTTTCTCCTTTTTATTCTCTCCCGTCTACTCAGCTATTACATTACTTTTCGCAAATATTTCTTTTCTTTTAAAGTTTTTAGTATTATTATGTTCTTAAAATTAATAAATTTGATACCTCTAATTTATAAGGATATACATCTAAAAGTCACTTCTTCACTTGGTAAGGAATTTTGATGTCAAAGATTAAAGTATAAAAAAATAGATATTAAAATAAATAACTTTTTAAAAGTCAAAATATGTAAATAAAAGTTATTTAAATTCTTTTATTTTTCATTAAGAATATGTCTTCTCAATTTGTACTTTGAAAAATGTTTAGTTTCTCTTTTGTAAAACATAATATAATTCATTCATTAATTAATTGAGAGTAACAATTCGTTTACACATTTGGGGTATTGACATTTTTTTTTGTTATTTTTTCAGTATCTCAAAGATCACACATATCTTAAATGTTTGAGGTTGTAAACTTGGAAGAAGCTGGAAAGTATGGTTGGTTTAGTTGTTTTAAACATGTTTTCATTTTATATGGTGTTTTTAGTTCTGTAATTTCAGTTAGAATTGTTTGATGTTGTTCTCTGTTTGAATAAACTTAGGGTGATGAAGTTGGACAAGAAAACTTATTTTTAATTCTAAGTAACAAGACAATGCATTTGCCATCTATTATGCTAATAATTTACTTGCATATTTTTCATGATCAAAAACTTTGTTTATTAATTTAAAGATATTCGCCTGAAGAAATTAAACATTTCATCATGTGCCTCATTGTCATTTCTTTATTTATATAGAAGTAAGAAAAATGTGAATTTATGAACCCATCATTTCTATTTTTGTGACACTAAAGCAAAATAATTTTACTACAAGTTGTTAAATTAAATCAATATTCACTTTACTTCTCAAAATATGCACAAACGTAAATATTATTTTGAAAATGACATTAAAATATATGTTTTGTAGTATCAAGTGGACAAAATGTGTATTTAGTCCTATAAATTTTTCAATAAATTAAATACATTTTAAAAATATTGTATTTTTTTCCTTTAACTTTAAAAATATTTGTTAAATTTGTATTAATGACAAGGATAATTGATAAATTTTTATAATGTTAGCAAGTAATTATCAATTAAAAGTATAACTGATATTAATTAATCTCATCCATGTAAGTTCGTCTATCATTCTTATTTGCACTGACATAATAATTATTAAATTTTAGAAGAATCTAAAAGAAGCATGCTTAAATTTTTAAAGGACAAAAACTTAATAAAAAAGTTTAGATATAATTTTAAAATTTTAAAAACTTTACCATGATGCAGAACAAATTTTAGCCCTATAAAATGATAAACTAATGAATGATCCATAGGGATGAGGGATGTTTGTGCAATAAAATATTTCTTAAAAAGGTAATGTGACAGGAGAAGAGGGTATAATTGGAGTTTCATTAAAGATATGGAGTGCGGGAAGAATAGAGAGAGATGCAGGAAGAGAAGTCCATGAAGCAAAGGCCATATATTTAGCTTGTGGTAGGAAGTGCCTAATAAATCCATAATAACTAAATTTTACTAATGAGATAAATAAATCAAATATTATGAAATATAATATACCGGTGAAATATCTAAACTATCCATATTTATACCATTGACACTTGTCCAAAAACATGTGTTTTTTTTCTTTCTAACTATTAAAATTTTCACTTTATGCATCACCGTTTGACATCTATTAATTATAGACTTTTTTTAAGCTCTCAAAATAATTGGAACTTACGAGCTAACCCAGCCACTACGAGTTCACGTCGGATTGGATTGAAATTTTTTTATATATTTTAATACGGGTTGATTTTTGATCCAGTCCACCTAAAACTTGGCTCAACTGGGTTGAACCCATGGTAAGCCAGGCTGGTTCATCATCCCGTAAATAAAGGGTTATACAAGTATTTTTTATTAAGTTGGACTTTGCATTTGGGTCAGGTTAGGTTGTTGTTTTTAGCCAACACATAGATAATTTGTATTTTTACGATTTTGGTTTGTATTTGGATTGTATTAAAGTTTATTTAAATTTTAATTGGAATTATAATTTAGTTTTGACTAAAAAAAAATTGTATCTTTTTAATTAAGTGAGTCAGTGAGCCAACTTGTTACTAGACCGGGTTCAAATATTTTTTACTCGCTAATAAGTGAGTCGGGTTGAATTAACTCACTAAATGATCAACCAGACCGGGTTATCCATTTTAACCGTTCTACCTTTTTGTCATTTACCCACATCTCACTGTTTCAATTCTCTTCTTTCTCTTGGCACTAACATTGCAGAGGATCCACAGATATTTGACCGCTACGATTGCTTTAAATTAGGGGTGGCAATGCGGGTTGGGCTGGACCGTTTAGGCCCAGCCTGAATAAGACCCGCCCCGCATATTCCTTGGCTCGTGAGCTGGCCCGCTTTTTTTAATTTTTTTAATTTTTTTTTTAATTTTTATGATAAAACTTTCAATGTTTAAAAATTGGAAAACTTTAAGAAGTTCACAAAATTAAGTAAAGACTTTGGGGAATTGGATGATAAATTGATAATTGAACATTTTCATCATATTCATATTATGACATACACAATGTATTCTTTAAATTTTAGCACATTAAAAAATATATAATACTTGTCTTTTCTAATTATATAAGAATTTGAAACGTAATGCAAGAGTCCATAAAAAAGTAATTAATATACACAAGTGCAACTTTTTTTTTAAAAAAAATTATGCAGGCTTGCAGGCTGGCCCGCGCGGACCGCGGACTTATGCGGGTCGGACCATTACGGGCCTGCGGGCTCACTATCCTGACCTGCCCCGCATTTTTTTTGCAGACCTGTGAGCCAGCCCGACTGGCGAGGCCCTAATTGCCACCCCTACTTTAAATGTTGTAGTACATGCTTGATTTTTATTTTGTTTCATTTGGATTATATTTGTATTTTTGTTTTAGTTCTCCAATACATTTATGGAAGAAGTTATAGTCTTAGTAATGTGATATGTTTCTTTTTCAACATCTTATTTCGTTTGGATAAATAAAATGTTTCTCAAAAATATTATTTTTTGTTTAAATTTTGAAAGTAGATGAGAAAAATAGGGTGAAATAAAAACTGATAATTAAAATGAAGTGTGAAAAAGAAGGAGAATAATAATGTTTTTTGAAAGAAAAAATGATGATGGAGTAATTAATTAGTTTTGCACATCTCCACCTTTCCTATTCGCTCATTTTCTTTCCACCCCTTGTTTTTAGTTTGTGCACCCCTGTTACCAGCACAATGTTCTCTTTTAATAAAACAAATTACAACCAAATAAATAAAAAAAATATTTAGTATAAAATTTTAAAAACTATTTATATTTACTTTTAATATTAAAAAAGGTGAACATACGCACATTTGTTTTCACTAATAACTTATAAAATGAATTTATTATATTACATCAAACATATTTTTATATTATCTTTTCACTTTAAATATAATATAGGTACAATGATTACACAATATATATATATATATATATATATATATATATATATATATATATATATATATATATATATATATATATATATATATATATAAGGTTGCATAAACATACTAACAATTTAATAAATTTGAAATGTTTAAATTCATTCAATAAAAGAGCAAAGATAAAGTTAATCCTTTAATTTTTGTTGATCAAATTCAAGATTTGGGTTTAATAAGTTTTATAATAGTGTAACAATTTAAATTATATTATTTAAAAGTTATATTACTTAATCACAAAAGATATATATTGGTTTTAGTATTATAAGTTGTACGTTTATATTTATTGTATTTCTTTTATCACATTTGTTAACACTTCATTCTACCGTGAATATTGTCATTGTTTTGACTTTATTTTACTATTTGCATTCTCTTCATATTTTATTCTCACACGAATAATTCATATTATTAATTTTTGTTATATTTTAACATATAAAATGTAATTTACTTTTAGTTTTCTGCCAAATATATGTTGTTTATCAAAAACATGTATAAACACATAAATTATTTACTATATTCTGACTTTAAATATTATTATACTTTCTTCTCTATTAAAAAAATATAATTGAATCTATGTTTTTCTACTTATTTTAATTAATTTATCATAAATATTTTAAGATTTCAATAAAATTTAACATAATTATAATCATGTTATGTTATATTAAATATACTATAGTGAAAACATAGGTGTCGTAGCACTCATGTGTCCACATTTTGTAAATATTTGTATTATAATACAAGTTATTAATATTTGTAAATTGATATGGGTGTGGACGCGTGCGTACGTGTGTGGATGAATGTTTGTGTGAGTGCATGCAGATGCGTGTGTGCATGTGTGGGTGTTTATGTAGATACGTGTGTGTGTGTACATGTGTATGTGTTATAATACAAATATATAAAAAATGCAGACACACAAGTGTAACAAGACTTGTGTTTCCGTAGTATATAAAACATTTTTGTTGTATATTGAAAATGTCATAACTAAAATCCAATATTGTTATTATTTCTAGAACATGCATGTGACTATGTCGGTTCAAATTTAGGATACTATTTTACATTTTTTTAACTAAATGTCACGAGGTTAAACGTAAAACACTTTTGGTTCAAGCTATACAAAGTTGAGAATCTTCACCAAACATTTTACCCGGACCATATGATATATATATATATATTCGACTGTTTTTACATGTTTACTTTTCCAAAAATAAGTACATTTTAAGTTTTTTTAATACATTAAAGGCAACAAGCTATAAAAAACTTAACTCCAAACATAACAAGTTTTTTTTTTGGTATAATAACATTTAAACAATAAACATGTAACAATTCAAATAAAAGAACTTAATTCATTTCCCACGTCAAAACAAAGGTGTGAAAGCTAACCATGTAAAACTCCTTATACTAATGAAACTTCCTACGAAGATGCGGAAGCTTTGCTTACATCTATTGGCTTCGGAGTTGACAATAGAACCACCGTTAACAACAAACTCACGACGACCACCATCGCATGCAAACACACACATAGGTGTCTTCACACAAGTGTGTTCGCATTTTTTAAATATTTATATTATAATATAAACTATCAATATTTTAAATGATAGTGTGGGTTTGGATGCGTACGTGCGTGTGTGGGTGAATGTTTGGGTGAGTGCATACATATACATGCATATTGGCATGTACAGGTGGGTGTGTGCGTGTGTATATGCTTGTGCGTGTGTGCGTGTATATGTGTTATAATACAAATATTTGAAAAAATACAAACACAAATGTTTGATAAGACATGTATTTCTGTTAGTATATTATTATTAGGTTATTAGATTTTAGAAACAGGAATAAAAGTGAAACATGAAAAATTCCATCAACTGGTGCAAGCCCCCTCCAACCAAGCTTACCGCCTTCACCTCATCATCAGCTTTTGGAGATGGCAACAACACAATCGCCATTATGGCACTCAGGGTCGCCGCTGCCGCCCCACCATGAAAGACGACAAGTTACCACCACCAAACAAACCATCCCGATGACCACTCAATGCAGACACCACCATCTGTTTGTACATTCACATGTGTGTAAAAATACACACTCACTCAAATAAGTCACTAATAATTTATGTTCATTCAAAGAATCTTTCTGCTTCAATTAGAAAAAATATCAGTCACTGAATTCTTACCTGTGGTACCACAATTGGGAGATTCAATACTCCCAATGATAAACCTGAATCAAGAAAACAGGTTAGTTAGTAAAACCCAATTGAATAAATCAATGGACCAAAATTATGATTTGAGTGTGTTTAGTGAAACCTAATTAACTTGTTTAAAATTTGAAGTATGAATATAAATAAAAACATCTAATAATTGTGACTTATTTTGTACCTTGCCCTGATCCTGAAGCACGGGACTATATTGATGCAAGAGAAAAAGGAACACCGAAAGTAATCTTAACAGAAAAATAAATAACATTAGTTTAAGAAAAGTAGATCCTTTTTAAGCTTTTCTAATACTTCTTTGTTTTTCTAATGGTTCAATAAACCTCGTTTTTAATGTAGCTTCTTCATTTCGTTTTTACATAGCATGTTTCTTTAATCATATTTTTCAATGAATTATTATGTACAGTATATGAGACAGAGAGAAAATATAAAAAAAATTATCACTATACATTAGTTACCAAAATTTTTACTATCAAAAAAAATTAGTCTCTAATTAATTAATAACCAATTTAATAACTAATTATAATTTTTTATTTATAATATATAATGACTATTTAAGTAACTAATAATTTTTTATTTTGTAAATTGGTATCTAAATTTATCATTTTCTTATCGATAAAATTAGTTGTCAATGAAATGAAGCATCTTGTCCTTCGAATATCTAAAATTTAGAATTTTTAAGTCCTATGAAATTATAAATATATTGTTATTCTTTGCAAATAAAATATGCTTTTCAAAATTACAAATGTTTACTTTTTGTTCTTCAATATTTTTAGTACTTTTAAGTTCTTAAAAACAATAAATGTGATATGGCTAATTTTTAAGGATAATACATCTATACTAAAAATTTGTAAAGCATGGAAAATAGCGCATTTTTAATTTTATAAAATGAAAAGATATATTTTATTAAAAATTGTTATGTTTAATTTCATCAATATTTAGTTTATTCTTTTTGATAAAACAGAATATACAAAAATAATTGTTTTTAGATGTAGTTATTTTTAGTATTTCTGGGATTTTAACCTTCACTAATGGTGTTTTACTAGAGGTTCTCTCCTTCTCTAGAAGAGCCAGCGTAGCTCGAGCCAAATTTTGACCTATTTCTTTTTTTTTTAATTTAATATGAAAATCGTCGGTAATCGGTTATTGGAAAATTGAATTTTGAGTTGTGTTTTTTTTTATTTACTTTTTTTATAAGGGAAGGAAAAAATAATTAAATGTAAGAATTATAATAAGTTAATTTAGTAATTATTAATGTAGTAACTGATGTAATTTTTTGAAACAATTAAATATTGAAAAATGTATAATTAAATTTTTAAATAAATTAAGTTTCTTATTATTTCATATGCAATGTATAGATTCTTAAAAATTATATTTTAAAAATAAAGGAATAAATAATTGATTAAAAATTTGTTATTGAAGGAAAAGAATATTGAGTTGGAATTATTGTTTTTTTCTCAAACTCCGAATCTTTCTTCAAGGTATCTTGAATACCATCAACATTATGACTAATCACTAAAAAAAATAATATATTCATCATCCTTTTCTCAACTCTATCATATAATAATGACTTGATAATCTATCTATATATAAAGTACTATGAAGTAGGGATTCAAGAGTCAAGAGCAAGCGAAATGACATACATTTCATCTGAGTATTTACATTAATTGGGTAATAAATCCATTTACTTCTTTTTGAGAAAATCATTATATTTTTTCAGCACATTTTCTTTCTTTCATATTTAATAATGAATTTTTATAAAGAAAAGCATTATGAAAATGTTAAATGAACATTTCACAAAAATCAGCCGTTGATCTTGATTAATCACTTTGAAGAACCAAAATATTACACGCAAAATTTATATATTAATTAATGTTACTAATATAATAAAATTGTAATTATAAAAAAAAAATCACACATATCTAAAGTTTAAGAATAATTTTTCTTTTATCACTTCTAAAAAATGAATTAATATTTTACTTTTACTTACTATATATGAATATGTTTCAATTACTTGACCCTTTTATTTGTTATGTTGTTTATTTATCTTTACATTTAAATAATTATTCCAATTCAAAAAAAAAATAGTTACTAAAATTAGTAAAATAATAAAACTAAAAAATAATTTTTTTTTATTTTAAATAATTATTTAAGTTTAAAATATCTATAACAATATACAAAGAGAATTCTCTCTTTTGTGTCCACATTTCAAAATACAAATTTTACCCTTTAAAATATAATTATTTATTAAAGTTTTGAAAATTGACCGTTACTTTTACAAGTTTTTTATAAAATCTTTTTCTCTCCTATTTATCAACCGTTATTCTTTCATCTTTTTTTATATATTTCACTTTATCTTTATATATAATTATAAATTATTATACATTAGCCTTAGTGTTAGCATTAATATTAATATTTATAGCATAAATATTATTATTATTATTGGTATCAATATTATTTTTATTATTATTATTATTATTATTACGATTCATAATGGTGTTATTATTATAAGTGTGTTTTTTTAAAATATAGAAAACGTTGTTATATTAAATACTTTTGCTAAAAAGAGTTTTAATCTTTTAAAATTTTTATAATTTATAATTTATATTAATATCATTATTAGTATTTTAATGGTTAAATAAATATAATAACAATTATATTATTATTCTGAAAAGAAAATTAAAATAAACAAAAAACAAAAAAAATGTTCGCACGAATCATAGGCTATTATAATTATTTCGTAAAATCAATTAATTGTATTATATTATGATATCAATTCTATTTATTATATTTAAAACTAAAATTATTATTGCATCACTTAGATTTACTATTTTATTACTTTAATAACAACATTTACAATAATATAATTTAATTTTCATAATATTTTATTATATAATACTTTCACTATTTTATTATTTTAATATACAAAATAAAACAAATACACACCTTACGTACGCACGGGTCAGTATACTAACTATACAATAAATAATAAAAACATATACTTATACCATTGACTATTTAACACATAACTTTATTTTTCATTTGCCATACATTCTAAATAAAATAATTACATTTAAATATTTATTTTAAATTTAATTTTAATGCAAACATAGATTTGTTTAGTATTTTTTTATAGATTAGAAATATAATAAAGTATGAATATTTCACGGTATTAAAAAAATTATTATTCATGTATTATTTTTGATAAAATTTTTTTCGTAAATAAAATATCTATTTTCCATATTATTATATATGTGTATCTCTTTAAAATTAAGAGGATAAAATTGTAAAAACAAAAGAGGACACAAATATGTGTATCTCTTGATATATGTAGTTGTTGTATTATTATTATTATTATTCTTCTTCTTCTTCTTCTTCTTCTTCTTCTTATTATTATTATTAACAGTCAAAATAAAAAAAATGGTTAAAGAAATAATTATAAAATAATTAATTTTTAAAATAATAATTAAGGGTAAAATTGGAAAATGAAAAGTGGACACAAAAAGAGGAATCCCCTTTATATATTGTTATAGATTATTATTAATATTATTTTTACCATTATGAGATATTATTATAATGATATTATTACTACTATAAATATACACATCTCTTAATCTTATTTACTAGAGGATCATATTTCAATTACTTGTCTTCTCTCTTTGTTTTGTTGTTGATATATATTTTTATATATAATTATGGATTATTATCGTTAACGTTACCTTATTATTAGCATTAACATTAATATTTATATAGTGTAAATATTATTATATTATCATTAGTTTGTTATTATTGATATCATTATTATTTTTATTATTATTATTTCGAATCATAGTGGTGTTAGAAGTGGATTTTTTAATTATAAAAAACGTTATTATATTAAATACTTTTGTTAAAGATTTTTAATCTCTTAAAAATTTATAATTTATATTAATAAAATTATTAGTATTTTAAAAATTAAAGAAATATAATAACAATTATATTATTATGCTAAAAAGATTTGAAATAAAAAAAATTATGCAGTAAATGCAAGAATGAGAGACTATCTTAATTATTTCATAAAACCAATTAACTTATAATTTTTATGATATTGCATTACATAATATTTTTACTACTTTATTATTCTAATATATAAAATATAAAAAAAAATACAACACTCGTTTAGAATTATTAGTATTCTTAAATGTTAAATAAATACAATAAAATTATATTATTATGCTAAAAATGTTAGAAATAAAAAATAAAAAACAAAAAAAGGTCACATGCTATCATAATTATTTCGTAAAATCAATTAACCGCACGATATTGTAATATCCATTTTACATATTATATTTAAAACTAAAATTATTATCATATCGCTTAGATTTATTACTTAATTACTTTAAGATTAACAATTATAAGGATATAACATAAATTTTATTATTTTACTGTACAAAATATAAAAAAAAAAAAAAAATCAACACCTATGCGTGTAGTCTACTAATTCTAAATAAAATAATTACATTTAAACATCTATTTTAAATTTAATTATAATGCAAACATAGAATTGTTTACTATTTTTTTTATAGATTAGAAATATAATAAAAGTATGATTATTTCATTGTGAGAAAAAAATTTATTATTTATGTATTATTTTTGACAATTTTTTTTCGTGAATAAAATGTCTATTTTCCATATTATTATATATGTGTATCTCCTTAAAATTAAGAGGATAAAATTATAAAAATAAAAGAGGATACAAAATATGTGTATCAGTTGTTGTATTATTATTATTATTATTATTATTATTATTATTATTATTATTATTATTATTATTATTATTATTATTATTATTATTATTATTATTATTATTATTATTATTTTTACCATTATGATATATTATTATAATGGTATTATTACTATTATAGTTATACAAATTTCTTAATTTTATTTACTACATGATCATATTTCAATTACTTGTCTTCTCTCTCCTTAGTAGAGAGTGGGGCCATCATGAGTTTGAGATCACCCCTCAACCCATTCTCAAACTTCCTGCACTGCCACTCCTCAGTCATCTTCAAGGTGTGAAATCTGCCCAGGTGCTTGAACTTTTCAGCGTACTCCGATACTGACATATCTCCTTGCATCAGCTGCAACAACTCGACCTCTTTGGCGTACCTCACACTGTTTGGGAAGTACTCAGCATAGAACTTTTTCTTAAACAACTCCCAAGTAATAGGCTCCCTGCTGTCCTCCAGCATCATCTTCATACTAGACCACCAGTGAACGACTTCTGCAGCAAGAAGATACTCAGAATATGCTAGCCTGTTCTCTGCAGGACACCTCTTCGCATCATAAATCCGCTCTATGTCTCTCATCCATTGATCTGCCTCATTCGGGCTAGTCTTGCCATTGAAGCGGGATGGATGGTGTTGAAGAAAATCCTCCAAACTCCACTCTTGCACTCGAGGTGGTGGAGCTTGGGAAGAACCAGCTCCAGAATGATTTTCCCCTATTTGATGCAGGGCTTCCAAATGCCTCTGTTGAGTCACCTCCGCTGCTAGCCTAGCAGACTCCATCTACTATAAGTCCAGGTTGTGCTCATTCACCATGTTAGCATTATGTTGCTGCATGGCTGCTATCATCGCCTCAATTGCCCCCACCAAGTGAGGGTTATCCGAGTTTGGAAGAAAAGGAGAAGGAGGCCTAGGTGCCATAGCTCTGACCACACAAAGAGAGCACTATCAGATCGACTATCAGATACTACATCCATGTTAAAGACATCACGAGGAACACACAACAGAAACTAAGCAAGCTCACATCTACAGATCCTAAAGAAACTACTGCTCTGATACAAAAAATGTAACATCTCATTTAATAGTTTTCACGCTACTAAATAAAATATTATATCATGATCAAACAAAGCAGATAGTGAGAATAAACTATTATAGAATACTGATACAGTCATCCAAAATAGCCATATAAGTCTCTATCAACAAGTACAGTCTATACAAGGAAGAGTTAATTTATATATCTCAAAACTCCATAGAGCCTAACCCAAAAGCTACTACCGGATTTCCAAGCAAAGAATCAACTCCTATCTAGGACAATGGTGTCTTCATCTAGATTCTGCTCTGCTCACACCAGCAGTAAGTGATCATTGCAAAGGAGAACACACAAGGAAAACAAACATAAACAAGAAGGGTAAGCTAACTTAAATAAGAGAAATCATGCAGTTCAAATTATGAATATCAGTCAATTATGTTGCAATCATCAGAATTACTTAAACCACCACCACATAGCACAAATACATGACTCTAGACTCAATATCCGGATTATGTAAGCAACATTGGATCTTTTGGTGGCGTGCACCTGTGACGGTCACCAAACTCTGCAGAGTTTCGGCGCAACGGGTTATCACCCGACCACTCCCAGGGTAAGTCTACGTCTAAGACTTGATCAAGTCCAAAAACTAGGACCTCCTGCTACTCCTCACAATATAATCCATTCTACTCTACTTGAGCGTGAATGATTATTGGAGTTTCAGGATACCAACCAATACGGAGTCCTCACATTCTTACACACACTAACATACTCATTGAATTTCCCTTGAAATTATAATTCACCCACATCTCATAATCCAATTTCACCCAATTTCACTACTCACAATATTAGCAACAACATTCCAAGCATATAAGGGGCTAGTTGCACAAGATCACATTCAAACATACAATTTCATCCATTAAAACAGAACCTCAAACACCCCACTGCAGTGGTTCTCGCTCAAGCTAGAAAATCTAGCCCAGGCGAGAGGTCATCTCGCTTAGGCGAGTCAATTTCGCCAAAGCCAGGCTCTAACAGTGGGCAAAATAAAAATCTGGGCGAACTCTCGCTCAGTCTAAGCTGGTTCGCTTAGACGAGAGTGTCTCTCGCTTAAGCGACCTCAGCTCGCCTAGGCGAGGCTTCGCGCAGGAACATGGGTGGGTTTTCTAGTGTTTTCGCTTAGGCGAGAGCCACTTGCCTAAGCGAAAATATCAGATTACTTTATTGTTCCCACATGCAGAAGCCTAGATTGTTCGCATAATTTCAATCACACACCCAATTCATACAGTTCAACATCAATTAACACTCAAATACGCAATCCAGAGCCAATAGAGCATATTTCCACACGAATTTAAAAGAAAATGGTTAGCTTCCCTTACCTTTTGCAATTACCACTAGCAATAACACTTTCAACAAGGGGGCACCTCAATTGCACAACCTAAGGAACTGGAATGCATAAACTCAGAGTGAGGATAGGACCCTAATTCGATTTGGTAAGAATGGAGCTCCAAAAATTTCGAAATTTGAAGAAAATTGAGGAAACTGAAATTGACTTACTTGGAGGAGAAGGAGACTCAGCTGGGGGAAGGATTTCTGTTCTGGTTCCAGGTTAAATTGCTGTACAAAAATGGAGGATGGATCAGAGTGGAGTTCAAGCTTTCTGGTTAGAGAGAAGGCAGTGAAAACAGAGGGAAAAAATTTGTATAGTGAGAGTGGAGTGTGTTGTTTTGTGGAACTGGTGGCATAGAGAAAGAGAGTACATGGAAAGGAAAATGGGATTCTCACATTATTATGCTAAAAAGATTTGAAATAAAAAAAAAAATTTGTGCGTAAACGCACAAATGAGAGACTATCTTAATTATTTCATAAAATCAATTCACTTCTAATTTTTATGATATTGCATTATATAATATTTTTACTACTTTATTATTCTAACATATAAAATATAAAAAAAAATACAACACTTGTTCAGAATTATTAGTATTTTTAAAGGTTAAATAAATACAATAAAATTATATTATTATGCTAAAAATATTAGAAATAAAAAATAAAAAACAAAAAAAAGTCAGAGGCTATCATAATTATGTCATAAAATCAATTAACTGCATATTGTAATATCAATTTTACATATTATATTTAAAACTAAAATAATTATCATATCAATTAGATTTACTACTTCATTACTTTCATAATAACAATTACAAGAATATAACCTAACTTTTATGATATTTCATTACATAATATTTTCACTACTTTATTATTTTAATAAATAAAATATAATAAAATTCAATACTCGTGCGTACGCACGAGTTAGTCGACTGGTTATAAATAAAATAATTACATTTAAACATTTATTTTAAATTTAATTTTAAAGCAAACATAGATTTGTTTACCATTTTTTGTATAGATTAGAAATATAATAAAATTATGATTATTTCACTGTAAGAAAAAAATTTATTATTCATGTATTATTTTTGACAAATTTTTTTTCTGTGAATAAAATGTCTATTTTCCACTAATATTTTTTTTGGGTAAGAAAATTATTTTTCATGCATCTTTTCCACAAAATTTTGTTTGTTGGTAAAGCAATTGTTTTCCACACGCATTTTCCCATGGAGGCTGCCGCATGTCGAACTCCTAAGACCTGAATGTATGGTGTGAGCAAAGACAATTGAATACCCCACCCGAACTATATGTCCTCAGCTATGGACGCCATCACAAAAAATTTTCATAGTGGGCTTGGCTCGGCCTCCACACTAAGTGTGGTGATGGTTGAAGATGGTGCCTCCATGATTATCACAGATGGTGCTTCCATGCCACACTCTCAATGGATCCTCTGCACTGGGTATACCTCTTCTATGTGTCCTTCTCGTGGCGGGAACAAAACAATGCGGGAGAGACCAGGCCGACTTGCCCAGTACAAGAAAGCAAGAAAACTCCCTTACCCGGATGATTTAAATAAACTCTTTCAAAATTTTCTTTGATGTGTTCTCCTAACATGTTCTTCTTTTATCTCTTCCTCTTCAAACGTAACACCAAAGTGCATCCTTCAAACAAATATATAACCTAGCCTTTGCCAAAAGTGTACTATATCGTCCTGGTCGTCCGGGGCCCAACCTGATTCCTAATTATGGATAAGACGTTCCAAAGTTGACCTAAAGTCTATGTGCCCAGGAATTGGGTCTAAGTTTCTCAGTTACTAGTTCATTAAAGGTTAACTACCAGGGTCAGGGGTAGCTATTTTCTGGCCTTACTGTTCTTTGTTTCAAATTAGGTCAAGATAATGCTTCATTTTTGTTTCAGTGAGAGCACTCAGTTTTTGCCGTAACATGTAACCATGATTTTTCTAACTCCCAATCAATCACCTAATAAAGTTCCTTCAATTTCCATAAACCTCACTTTAACCAACTTATTTTTCGTAAATCCATCTGTTGGATTTCAATACGAAATCCAATAATTTCCATTTCTTTCAAAACCTTAAATGCAATACATGTTCCCTTCATATTTAACTTCCACAACCATACAATTTCCATAAACCTCACTTTAACCAGCTTATTTTTTCTTTTTCAAAACCTTAAAATGCAATACACGTTCCTCTCATATTCTTAACTTCCATAACCATACAATTTTGCTTTTCAGAACTCTTCTCGCCAAAAGACTGTGTAGGATATCACCAATGTAGTTCAGACGGGAAGTCACCGAGGCTACAAAGGTCAACATACTGGTCTTCAGGTGAGAACATATGTTTTTATCAGGACAACCCTCATCAATATCTCTTGTCTTACTAATTGTTATATTTTTACTACTCTGGCTTCCATTGCATTTTTGGTATTGTACTATTATGCTTTTTAAATATTTGTATTATAATATAAGTTATTAAGATTTGTAAATTGATATGGGTACGTGTGTGGGTGGATGTCTGTGTCAGTGTGTGTGGGTGCATGCGTGCGTGCATGTGTGGATGTGTGGGTGCGTGCATGCATGTGCGTGTATATGTGTTATAATACAAATATCTAAAAAATGCAGACACACAGGTGCGACAACACTTGCCTTTCCATTAGTATATAAATCATTTTTGTTGTATATTGAATTATCATAACTAAAATCCAATATTGTTATTATTTTCTGAACATCCATGCGATTATGTTGGTTCAAATTTAGGATACTTTTTTACATTTTTCTTAGCTAAATGTCACGAGGTTAAACATAAAAAACTTTGGTTCAGCGTATAAAAAGTCAAGAATCTTCACCAAACATTATACCCAAACCTTATGATATATATTTGACTGTTTTTACATGTTTATTTTGCCAAAAATGAGTAACTCTTTAAGTTTTTTTTTTTTTTTACGTTAAAGGCAAAAAGTTACATAAAACTCAACACTAAACATAACGAGTTTTTTTTCTTGTACTTAAGCAATAAACATGTAACTAATTCAAATAAAAGATCTTAATCCATTTTCTCATGTCAAAACAAAGGTGTGAAAGTAAAACATGTAAACTTTTTACACTAATTGAAACTACCTACGGGGACAAAAGCTTTATTCATATATGTTGGCTTTGGAGTTGGTAGTTGAACAATCGCTATCACTGTCATCATAAACACACACTCACTCACACACACAAAGGTGTCGTCACACCTTTGTCTATATTATTTAAATATTTGAATTATAATAAAAGTTATTAATTTTGTAAAAGAAATTGTGGGAATGGGTGTGTGCATGTGTGTTTGGGAAGATGTCTATGTGAGTGTGTGTGTGTGTGGGGGGGGGGGGGGGGGGTGGGGGGGGGTG
>Ga0214545_1007839_pt1 | contig 17524 bp, 9 predicted proteins | sample CNSS4metaG_FD_160064 | JGI IMG/M metagenome (GOLD analysis project Ga0214545, IMG submission 160064) | Root nodule microbial communities from cowpea collected in UCLA plant growth center, Los Angeles, California, USA - CNSS4 | ecosystem: Host-associated > Plants > Roots > Nodule | place: USA... | reverse complement strand
TTTTTCTCTTTTGTGTTGTGTTGTGGGGTTTGTTTGGTTACTCTGTTTTTATAGAAAAAAAGGGGAAACGCGAAAGATGGGGAAAGAAAGGGACCCAATGTGTGGCGGAGTATTGAAAAGGAATATTCGTTGTTGGATACCACTTCTTCACTCTTTCTTACACTACACCACTTATCACCTTCTCTCTCTGCCCTTCCCTTCAACTACATATACTAAAATAATAAATATGTTAACTAAAAACTTCGACCTACTTTTATTTATCTATTTATTATATTATAAATCTAATTACTAGATATGTTTTTTTAATTGAATATATTTTATATCGTTTAATAATAAAAATAAGTTAAGGTGGAGTTATAAAAATGTTACCGTTTAGAATAACTAAATTCGAATGTTTAGGAATTAATTTACCGAATAGCATGACAGAAATGTTTGAAGGTGATAGTGAAACTATTTTTTTATTTGTTTGAAGTAGGATGAAAAAATTTCCTTGTGCTCGTGAATATTATTTGTGGCGTACCTGAACTGAACCATTGACATCCCTAATTTAAAGCACGTACAAGTGTCTATAATTAGGCGTGAATTAGAGAAATGAATTTGGTTTGTTATTCTGCAAGTTGAATCTCTTGGTTTGCTTTTGTTGTGTTTACAACTGCTTATTTTTAATGCTTTTATAAAGGAGGATTCTTTTTTCTTTGCATCTGAACACGAGGAGTAAACGAATTGGAATAAGGAAAGGCTATATCCTTAGAATATACCTCCTGAGGAACCGAAAGTCTTAATTTTTTTAATAGTCAGAAATTCGCATGACTTTTGTATTGAGGCTGAAGTTTGGTAAAGTAGCTGACTTCACCTCTATGGGCTTCTCACACCTAGAGTTTGATTACAAGCTCACAACCTAACTTCTACTGTGACACCACCTTTTCTTATTCAGAGTGAATTTTTTTTATCATATTTTATGTTATCAACTTTTTTTTCCTAATTAGATTTGACACGAACACAGTATCACATTATTATTATTCCATTTCCTATATTTCTCCTTTTTTTTCTCCTACTTTCATATGCCATAAGCTCTATATTTTACATGTGTTGTAGATTGGATTTAAATTATTAGAAAAAATAGAATAAAAATATATTTTTCTTAAATTCTTCAAAATAATAATAATAATATTAGGCTCGATGCTTGATAGACGTAATCCAAATTGAACGGAACATTTTAGTGAACTCTATTTCTATTCTTTACAACCAAATCCAACTGGCCAAGGACATCCTATACGGCATATACACGTTTAACATTCAAGAAATAAAAATTATACCAAAATGAATATATTAATAATCGGGAAACTAATTTTTCTAACTAAAAGGGTGGGATTTGAAGTTCTATCTAATCTATAAACTCAAACGATCTAACGCCCACAAAAATTAAATCCCAATTTTAAAAAAGCGCAGGATATTTTGATAAAATTAAACAAGTGGAAGATTTGTGGGGTACCAAGTGATTGTTCCCACCACCATAGCAATATTTTTGCCTAAATCCAAGAACTGGATGGCTTCTTTTGGGGTCAATTTTCTGTTTTGTTAATTGTGAAATGTATTTTGTATTAGAAAGGTAAAGAAAAGTTATTGAGCTGGGTCCATTGAAAATGATGATAGGGATATGGACCACAGCTTTTCCGGATATGAAGCCATTAAGAAAAGAGCACCTTAAAAAAGATTAGGATTATTTATTTTTGAAAAATGGCAGGCTCCGTATGACTTACCGGACAGTGCAACGTACAAGACAGGACAATCGATCCAGATATTGGAGAGAAGAGTACGATTAGCAACCACGTTGCATAGCTTTATGCCACTCCAATTTACTCTTTCTACCCACGGGTACGATTAAGTCCATGCTTTAAGTGAGCTGGTCTTCACTCTTGACCCAACATTTCCCCCTCCAAAAAACACCACTCAGGGATGCACTACAATTTTGCGTTAAATTTCATTTATTTAACAAATTAATAGTTCTATAATTTTCAATTTGTAAGTATAGTCAGATGCACTTATACAAATTCAAATATGATTCAAAATGAGTCAATAAAGCCTGCACCTATCCAGTCAAATAATTGATTAGTAATTAAGACTTTGCCCAAAAATACTGACTCTACACTGTGTCAATAAATTATCAATCCAACTGATCAATCCCAAACCAATTACTAGTTGACCTTTAAACAATCTGGGTAACATATTCCAGATATTGATTTCTTACTTGGGCTGCATTTTTTTAAGTCAATCTCAAATCCTAAAGCAATTTTTCTTTTCGCTCCTAAACTTAATACAAATAGGCACTTGGTCATCTTCAACCTTCATCTGGATTTAGCAATACCAGACAGAAGTAGGATAATTGAAAAGAAATATATGCAAAACACAAAGCGACTGGATGAAACGTACACACACCCTCTTCAGCCCACCGTCCTCCCAATAGAAAAAAACAGTCAACTAATATGTATACGGAAGAATCAATATAATCCTGCATACATCTTGAAAGATAAATCTTATCATCCAGAAAAAGAAAAAATGTGACATTTTTATTTGTCTAGCATTACTCGTTAAATTCTTCGACGCCTAACAAAAATATTCAGTGAAAGACGGCAACCAGAGATGATGAGACAAATGCACTCTTCAACAGATCTGGGGAAAAAGGGGGTCGATCACTGAAGCAAACTACTAAAAGTTCCAAAGGTGAGAAAATATTGCTACTTATGTTCCTTAACAACTTGGGTCCCCCAAATAACATACTCACTGATGTTAATAAGATTCAACCTTCTCAGAAAACATCCTCATTTTGCACGGATAGCGACAGAAGGCAACAAAACTTCCATGATAATGGCCCAAAGTTTTATCACTACCAGCATATCAGAATATTGTTGGAACTTGCCCACCAAAATCACATTTTCTTAGCTTCGGAATTTCCCACTAGTTGAAGCAAAATTGGCACAGTCCCCACTTAAAAGCTGATCCGGAGCCCAGTGTCTCTGAATAATGGCCAGTCTATCAGTTATGGGGCATTAATTTCTGTTCATCCCTGTGCTAATACACACACACAGACACACACATACATATATATACAATGCCCAAAATAAGAGAAATTCAGAATTTAAAAAAAAAGAGAGAAGAGGGAATAGACACTGAACTGAACGAAGACCTCATGTTCCTGATTTCATTTTCAAGCAACATAAATCAAACTTCTAAGCATGTAGCATGGTCAGAAGTCAAAAGAAAGTATTATTTTGAAAACACTTACCTAAAATATCTTTAGAAAGGAGCCTCCAGTGATTCATCCCAGACTTCTGCACTTCCGTTGGAGACATCTTCTACGTCTTCTTCCATTGAAAGCCTGATGTATTCTCTATGAGCAAATCGGTCCCACTCTGTCAATGTTGGATTCTCACGTTCCTAATCACACAATACATGCATACCAATTACTAACGATGTCACTAACAGTATCCAAGCTCACATACAACTCAACAATGCAATAAAATTTATCAAATATTTCATGCACCTGACGGATCAAAAAAGGGTCACGAGTTTCAAAGGTCATGAATACATGCATACCAATTACTAACGATGTCACTAACAGTAGCCAAGCCCACCTACAACTTAACAATGCAATAAAATTTATCAAATATTTCATGCACCTGACGGATCAAAAATGGGTCACGAGTTTCAAAGGCCATGAACTTGTTGAGATTGAACAGGATGTTGAAAACACTTCCAGAAAGTTTACCACCTTTCAGATCACGCAGAGTTACAAAACTATCCTCCTGCAGAGCGAAAATTTCAACTGATTAAAAGTCATCCAAAATAATAAATCAGCACTGACATGACACCAACCAAAGATATAGAGGAAAAAAGAAGGGGGGCAATATGTTTGGGATAAGCTGTATTCCAGGAAAAAAAATTAAACTGCTCACTAGATTTGCACTCACTTTTCCAGGTAATGTTACCTAACAATGTTATAATAACAGATCAAACAATCAGCAAAAAGACGGGAAGGCAAACCTTAGGTTTAATCATGTCAATTATCTGACATAATATGTCCTCAAAAAGCACAGGCTCTTGGGCCATGCACTCCATCCGATGCAATTGCTCCTCATAAAAAAATTGCAGTTCATTTCTTGTCAGAACTCCATTTCCATCCAAATCTATGCACTTGAACCTAATAGTAATATTTTCAAGTCAGCCTATACCATGATAGTTAAAAAGTTGGAAAATAAGTTAACCACAATGTCAAATATCAACTCCAATTAGCATGCTTTCTGGTGAAGAAGATATAAAAGAGCAGTTACAATGTAAAGCATATCATTTTGCTCCAACACTTTGCAAAAGATGAAAAGTATACTAATAAGTGCCAAAACAGTTGGGGAACCCACCTTTAAAAGCTAGATATTAAATGAGGAGAAAGAAAACACATAAATACTCCACCAAGCATTCCACACAACTCAATGTGGGGCTTAGGACCCCATGATACCTATGTTCCTAGCACCAACCTAAGGGCCCATGTATCGGCAACTTTCACTCGACAGCACTTCACTCGGTGAACCCTTTGCAGGCAGCTTTTTCCGAGACATTACCAACCAGCCTTAAATTGATAAGTACCAAGGCAGTTTTGGGACCCATTTCAAAAGCTAGGTAGCTATTAAGGGGGAGAACCAAACACTAGTACTCCACTGAGAATTCCATACCACTCGATGTTCCTATCATATATTCCAAGTCCAGACTTAAAGTTAGATAGATGGAAAAGTGCAAAGGTTCATCTCATTATCAATTTTCCTATAATTGTTCTGCACAATATGGCCCAAATTTTCAATACTTCAGTTTCCACTGTCCGATTTTCTGATGTGCCAAGCATCCTTCAGCAACTCTCTTCTAGTATACTATAATCATTTGATACTAAACTTGATTAAACCATAGAATGATGCAGCTGACCAAACATACAACAACATATTCACGGTCTCAAGCACATGGGTTACTTGGCACAAATAGAACTGTTTTGAACAATGCCTTTGATTAATGTACATAACATTCTAGACGTCTAGCTACAGATAAAGCTTCATAAGAATGGACCCCAACACAGGGATGTGCACCATTCAAAATCCAATCAAATAAAGCAGCATCCTGAGAAACTAATCTGATAACTCCTTTCAGAAAAAGAAACCAACAAATGAAATAGATAATGAATGAGAAGCAAATACCAATACTCAAGACTTGGTTCAGATGGTTTATCCTCTTCTGCCAGTATGAAATAAACAAAATCTTCATATCCCATCTTTCCCCCAGCTTTACTGGTAAACTTTCTTGGGACCTGAGAGATAATATTGAAGCAAGTCAAAATCTGCATCTTCAGTAAATGATTTCATAAATAAAAGAGAAGGGGTGTTGGGTCCGTTACTGAAGTTAGAAACAATTAAATCCCAAAGACAGAAGAAACAAGTAATCTACACAAACCTGACAAAATATTCTATCAACAATTCGGTAGGTAAGCGCATGGTTACCATATCTGATAAGATTCTCTTTGTCTATCAGGAAATCATGGTCTGTATCCAGCTCCCAAAACTTGCAGTATATAACATAAAAATGCTCATAAGAGAAGTACCTACAGTAAATTATCAGGTCAAGTAAAAACAGTCAGTATATTTTGGTATGAAAATGTTTCGGCACCTAAACAGAGACAATGTGTAAAGTTAAAGATAATCATAGTTTATCTACCTCAAAACCTTATTGATATCTTCTTCTTCATCAGCATGCATCATTGCATCAATTATGTTTCCACGCTTCAGTTCCCTCAAAGTGAGACAACCATTTCCAGCTCTATTGATGTAGTAAAAGATTCTGTATATTACAGTTTCAGCTGGGACATTGAAAAAATAAATTAAGATTAGCGTACTCAATGCTAAATAAAATATTGCACCAGAAATCAAGACCAGTTAAAACCAAACTGGCATAGATTTCAAGTTTCAACAATCACCTTTAGAAGGCCACTGGAAAAGCTTCTGAATAATTTATTTGGAGTAACCAAAATGGTTCATAATTCTCATAAGCTTCTTTTAGCACATTCAAATAATTTCATAGTTAAATTTCCGATATAAACTATCATGTCATAAGAATAAGATTTAATTAAATAACTGCTTAACTAACCTATACCCAGTTGGATTTAAGGGGGAGAATTTAAAGACAAAGCAAGAACATAGAGAAGGAGTCTATTAATTCCGATCACTGGAAGGAGGAACTAAAAGTTAAATATGATGTAAAGTAGTTACCAGAAAGTTTGCTACAGATTTAATCTGGAAATTATGGAAAAAAGTTTAAAAACAAATTGGTTACATACTTCAATAAGGAATGTGGCAATGGAACTGTGTCAGGACAGTTCCCATTGAATGGCACTGCTCTAAATTCTAATACCATATTAAAATGGACTGGGCTTGTTCACCCTCAAAATCAAAAGTAGGCTCAAGGGAGGAAGATTCCCAAAGTTATAAAGCGACAACATTCTAGCCATATTTTTTACTTTAAGCAAAGTCGGACACCTTTACACACCCTTTATGCTAGACATTTGAAATCTGGAGCAGGAAGTTAGTGTTTAGATATTTGTACGTAACCCAACATTAATATTAGACAGACTTTAACACCACATTAATTTCAAAGAGAAACAGGATACAACTTATTTGGTAAAATTTGTATCACATAGGTTATATAGTAATAGACTTGGTGATGACTACCACCTAGGTCATTACTTTCTATGTTCCTTATATGTGTCAGGTTTTTTGAAATTTTTTGTTTGTCTTTATCTATTCTATTCAAATAAGATAACTAATATTTTTTTTCAATTATACAGTTAGTTCTCTATTAATTTTTAATTATTTATTTGCACATACAATGAAAGTGAAAAAGGAAAAACTAACACAATTTTATTATGAACTAGAAATGAAAAAAGGGTAAAATAGGAAACTTCTTAACAGTTTTATTACGATCAACAAAATTCATTGCATTTATTCATGTCTACATAAAAACCTTGCAAGATAGTTAAAAAGGAACAGGGGTAGTATTTGTTGAAAATCAGAGTAATATATTTTGTACTTATTGTAATAATGGTGGCCTATAAGAATGGAATATTTTTTATAGGAAACAGAATATACCCCATGTATGTATAATTAATGCAATAATAACACTATAAACTTGCATCCGTTGTTTATTCAGACACCATTTCAGTCAAATGTCAATGTTTTCTCTTTCTTAACAGTGTTAATTAAGTGGAACTACCTAAACAATAATTTACCAATGAAACGGTAAATGCATATAAACATGAGATACATGAATGGAGTCTGAAATATTAAGAATACGCTGCCCACTATAAAATCAGAAACATTGTAATTTACCAATTAAACAGTAAATGCATATAAACATGAGATACATGAATGGAGTCTGAAACATAAGAATGCTCTGCCTACTAGAAATCAGAAACAGTGAAACACATGCAGAAAAATCCCTGATTAATCTCACAACTGGAGTTCAAAAGCCTATTTATTTATACAAAATTAGACATTGCTTTAAGCCTTGCCCCTCCCCCCACACCTTATGAAGCTCATTTTTGTCGTCCTATCATCTGTATAACAAAGAGATGCACTCCAACCAAATATTATTGTCGTATTTATTTTGGATTACTGATACACGATGGCAAAAAAATAAGAATATGCCCATTTTTAGTACCAATGATATGCCTTCATCTTAAACATTGTTATTTATACTACGATAAATTTATGCTTCATACATATATGTTCTTACTCTGTTGATGTTACTTATTTTAATGCCTGCAACTATCCTTGTTTCTAATCATATGATTAACTTTGTTTTATTATCAGGAACTAGGAACGTATCACAAAGATACGGATAGGAACCAGAAAAATATGATAGAACAACCAACTCCAGTTGTATTAATAACAGAGGTTCCAACCAGAATCAATGAGATTAAGAGCATAGAAATAGCAGAAGGAAAAAATCATAACAGGGAAAAATCGAGACAGCCCAATTCTCTCCCAAGTTCCAGACAATTCCAGCCTACTTTCCCTCTCCTACGACCTCCTATTTATACTTTCTCTCTCTTTAACAACTTATGCGCAGCCCAGGCCACCAATGCCAAGTCAGCAGTTAGTTAGGCACCCAATTATATCCTTATTCTGATCAAGTGTAGTATCTCACTTTCACTTCTGTATCCTAATGTACACCGTAGGCATAGGGGTCTTATTAGATGCCATGTCAAGTCACAACAGGACCAAGCCTGAGTATATCTCATGGAAACTGATTAGTAAATGAAACAAAATTTCCACTCGATAGGAAAAATAAAGTTTCAATGAACCACATGTGATAGAAGAGTTTAAAATCATTGCATCAATCTACAATTACAAACCCTATGCTTACAAAAAAAAAAGCAATTACAAACCATATCGCTCTTGAAATTCAGGCGTGCTCTGCAGGAACTCCAGCCCTGGATGAGTTGCTAAAAGCTCACGTAGCACAGGCTTAAAATCATCCTGAAATGTAGTAGAGTATTGCTCTAAGAAAGATGGATATGAACAAAATATGAAAGGCAAAGAAATCAACAAGCAAGATCCCTTTAAAAATATAAATCCTCCTAGAATAAAACTGAAATTAATATACGAAATGACATATTTTGATAGTCTAAGATTTAATGTACCTTTAGGATGAACAAAAGGAATTTAAAAGAAAGAAAAAGCCATGGGAAAGAAAAATAAATTAGAGAAAAAACCTGAGTAATGTAATTCAGCTGTGGTTGCTTTAATATTTTGAATATTACCGTAGCTATATCCATTGTCAACATGTTGCCATTAATCCAATATTCAACAAATGCGTTCCTATAGGAACATTTCACAAATTTAAGAATAAGTATAAGGAAATAATAACTGCTAGGCACAAGACCATTCATTAATGATTGCCTGCACTAGGCTAAAGGAGAGAACCAAATTAACCAATATACCTTATCAAATACAAAAAATTTCACCCAATAATTCAACCAGCATTGTGACAAAAAACGGAAAGTCATTCAGAAAAAGTAAAAGAATTTGCACTGAAAGCATTTCATTAGTATGCCTAGAAACATCTTTCCCGACTAAAATGGAAATTTACTAAGGGATTTCCCATATAGTGCCATCCACAACCTTGATGTCTTTGTTGTTTCAGTTGTCCAAGTTGCATGTCCAAGTTGCATCTGTGTGTGACATTCTCTTTGATTTCCCATCATTGATTCCAAATATCTGAACTTCGGAACTTGTGCAGTATCTTCTCCCAGTTTTACTTCCAATTGATTTTGCATTATTGATTGCTGTAATAGCAATACATATACTTAGCCTTACTTCTATTCAAACAAAACCCTTTATTTCCAAAGGTTCTTTCCAAAGCTCAAGTTTAGACTTAACTTTCCCTAATTTCTCAATTAAAACTATACCATTAAAAAACATGCAGTCAGGAGCACTGTAACGTAAATCTTTGGAAAGCACATCCAAGACTAGATTAAACAGATACAGACTCAAGTGTATACTAGATGTAATCCTGCCCTCCATTTTCTATGTGGGCTGGTTCCTCCTTCACTTTGGCCTCTCCTAAATACTGTCTGGCTTCCCCTTCCTTTGAGCCTTTGATGGTTCAATGCCAGAAAATGTGTTATAAAAATTGGTGCAAAGAATAAAACACCCTCAAAATTAAAAAGAAGATTTAGAAAATGAAATATAAGGTAGATCCGTTAAAATTAAAATTATTACCAAAACTGAAATCCAGAAGCAATAAATCCATTTTCTGGTAAAAAGTTTTTGAAATACCTCAATCTTATTACCTAGACCTAAAACTTTGAAATTCTCAACAGCTCAAACAAGAATCGCAATCCATGACACGAAAAAAGTTAACAAGTTTAAGAAAAATAAATTACACACCTTGTCACAACACCAGTTCCATTGTCAATCTTTCGGAAAAGAGTAGTGGAAAAAAAAGATGGCAGCTTGCAAACTTCCTTAGTAATTGATTTGAATTCTGACATTTCAAGAAAACAAGTAAAATGATTCTCAGAACTGGCTGCTACAACTCTTTATTATATTAGAAAGTGAGTTTATATAGAACATCCCCATTTGATCTTTGGCAATATTTAAAATAAGTAATTTTTACTCAACTTAAAGAGGGTGGTGCGAATATCTGATTACTTAGAAAACTAGAACATGAAACTAATATAAAATCACTTTTCCCAGGTGCAACAAATGGCCCTTCAGGCTATATCAGCTACTTATGTGTGATATCTCACCATGCACCTGCAGGCCATCCATATGTTGAAGGAATGCTCGATCAGTTTTAAACAAGCACTGTTCTTTGAGGTCATTTGTAGGTGGACGTCCATTTTGATAGTAGAACTGCAAGTGAGCAAAGATTTGTTATGACATCAAAATGGCAGAAAACAAGGGACAAAAAAGGAAGGATAAAGACACACATAACAATCCCAGCAGAATAGAAAGGTACCTTCAAACAAAACCTAAGCTAAGAGAACTAGACAGCAGTTCTTAATAGGATTGGTATAAATTATTTGCTACATATTCATGGGGGGTTTGCCAGCAGGGTTGGAAGTGTTCTTCTACTTTGGAACAACTTTTTATTATTAAGTAACAAGCTTAAGAAAAACCACAATGTAAGAGTTTTTGTGATAATCTGCAGTTCATTCATTTCTTTGGAACATATGGTTGTTGTGCAAAGTCACATATTTAAGGATGTCTCTGTTAGTCGACTGTCTATAAATATATGGGATAGTATGGTTTATAGCCTTTCTTTGGTGTTCTGCAAGAGACTGTCTGGGTAAAATTTGTCATTTCATATAATATATGTTATGGGATTGAGCATCTAGGCTGAATTTTTTTCATCTTCTCAGAGAGGTATTTTTCTTTTTCTGTTTAGGAGGATGGCTTATCCTCCTTTTACAAATTCTTTGTTGAGTTTTTAAATTTCTTCCCTATTCTATAATACATTTTACAAATTAAAAGAAAAGGCATACCAGACTGCCCTAACCTGTGGTATCACTTCTTTAACTGGCTCACTGACTACTTTCAAAGGGGAACCGAAATTGGAAAAGCCAACTCTTTGTTTCAGAATGCGAGGGGAACCAGATGTCCTTGGTGAAAGAGGCGGAGCAGTGCCAGCAGGAAACATGGAAGGCGCAGAATTACTGGTAGCATTTGGACTAGAGCAATTCCCCGGGACATTCAAGGGAACACCTGACCTTGCTTCATTGAGTAACGACGTTACCTGAATAATTAAAAAGGGAGATGTTAAAACAATATCACCAACTTTGCAGGTGATTTTTTGTGGAATGTTCAGGAGAATGGCGTAACAGTTTCAGGAAATCCAAAAACAAAATACAAAAGCTAAAGCGTTCTCAACCAGCATTGCACACATTTCAGTTATTACCAGGAGCCTATCTATTGATATTGTTCTGGAGTAGATAGGATATACAAAAAATTGGTCATGGTCATTTGTCGTAAGAGATAGAACTATGGCAGTTGAAGTTGATTACTACACAATAATATGGAGAACAACTCATTCATCCCAGAAAAGTGATAATTCTCACACCTGTGTGGAACGGTACCCACAAGTCAACGAGTTAATATAATATAGGACTGATGCATCTTTTCCCCGAACCTTAATTATCTAAATAATCATTGTCTTGTAACCACGGATACTATATCTCACCCCTTTCAACACCAGCATTGATTTATTTCAAATCACTACATTCTTCATGCACACGTATACATACAAATATATCAACGAAGGGAACAAAAGAGAATTAATGAGACTCCTCAAATCCGCAATATAGCAAAGTTCAGATTCCGAAACGGAAGGAAGCCTACCAATCGATTACTTTCCGGAAGCGACAACCATTGGTCGAAGAGCTTCTCGATGAAATTGTGGTTAGACTTGAGTGCCAAAGCGGGAAAGTCTGGGAGCAGCAACAATTCGACGTCCAACGACGCCGCATCAGTGACGACCTCCATGTTAATCTAAAACAATCTTGTTACCGTATCTCTCATTCACAAACGAAATCACTGCGCACAGAGATCAACGCTGATCCTAAGTTTTATTTTTCTTTCCTCCTTTAAAAAAATGCATTAAGTTGATACTGCAGTATCGAAATGGAACAAATGCGGTTCAGATATTCAGATTGGGAGCTTCAGGGGCAGAACCCTAGATCTCTACGAATTAAAATTTAGAATCAATCAACAAAAACATAAAATATGTACGGTAATGGTGATGTGATGAAATATTTGGAATGGACAGAAAGCGAAGGAAAACGAGAAAAGATTATTGAGAGAGAAGGAAAGAAAACGGAAGAGAGCGAGAATTTGTTGCATGTAATTTTATTTTTTTTTTATTTTTTTTGCAAAGAAAAATTAAATTAGAAAGCAACAGAAAAAAAAATAGACTTAATTTCTTTTCTATTATTTATTGATCATTCAGTAATTAAAAAGTATCAAAATAAGATAATTTTAAATTTCTAAAAATATAACTATGTAATTCTTTGGTTAGACAATATTAATTAACGTTAATCATAAATGGTATGACTATGATATTATTAATAATTTACTATTAATTAGATGTAAATTTAAATTACTAAATTGCTAAAAGTCGAGAAGAATCTATAACAATATATAAATATATAAAGAAGGAGATTCTCTTTTTTTTCCACAATTTAAAATACAAATTTTATCTTTTAAATATAATAATTTATTAAATTTTTGAAAAATTAATCATTATTTTTATAAACTTTTTATAAAATCTGTTATCCATGCTTCTTCCCTTTTTCTTATTTATTAATAATTATTCTTTCATCTATTCTGATATATTTCATTTAATTTATATATTAATTTAATAATATTATAATATTATCACCTACTAATATAATATATTTAAAAAATGTTAAAAAAAATGTATACAGACTCGATAGCCTCCGTATTTACAGTGGTTAGTAATTATGTATTTTATAGTTGAAGACATGCTAATTCAATATAATTGTATTCTTAAATAAGTTTGAGCATTTTCTGTGTCTATGTGCCTCTCATCTCATCCATGAACACGAAAAAGATAGGATAAAAAAAATGTAAAGAAACATAAAATAATAATTGCGGTCTCGAATCCATTACCTTTGTATAGGTGTTGGATTCACGCCCCCAACTGCACTCTTTCCTCGTTCTTTCAACCCCTTATCCACAAACCAACCCCTAAATTTTCCTCTGCCACTTCCCTTGTGGGTACCCATTTGTCGATGAGTAGAGAAACCCAAAACTTGAACTCACAGCATCGTCAATGACAACAGTTTCAACCGAATTCCTGTCGCATACCCTCTCACTTCGAACAAATTCGAAGCGTTCGTGGCATCCAAAACCCAACGCTGTCATCAGATGCAGAATCCCGGTTCTGAATGAAGACAACCCCAGCAAGCGAAAGAACAACTACAATAAGGGAAACGGGAGGGTGAGTTCTTCAGACACCAGGCCCCGACACTACGACTTCCGAGACACCCATCACATGAAATCCCTCAACAGGTTGTGCAAAACGGGCAAGTACACCGAAGCCCTCTACTTTCTGGAGCAAATGGTGAAGAGGAATTACAAACCCGACGTCATTCTCTGCACCAAGCTCATCAAGGGCTTGTTCACTTCAAAGAAAACGGAGAAAGCGGTGCGAGTCATGGAGATTCTGGAAGAGCATGGTGACCCTGATGCTTTTGCTTACAATGCAGTGATTAGTGGGTTCTGCAGGAGCGATAGATTTGATGCTGCAAATGGGGTGCTTGTAAGAATGAAGAACAGAGGATTCTCCCCTGATGTTGTCACCTACAACATTCTAATTGGGAGCCTCTGTGCAAGGGGAAAGCTTGATTTGGCTATGAAGGTTATGGATCAGTTGATGAAAGATAACTGCAACCCTACTGTGATCACTTACACTATCTTGATAGAAGCGACTATCATACACGGTGGCATTGATGAGGCAATGAAGCTTCTCGACGAGATGGTGTCAAGAGGGCTTCAACCTGACATGTACACTTACAATGTGATTGTTAGGGGCATGTGCAAACGAGGTTTGGTGGATCGAGCGTTTGACTTTGTTTGCAATTTGAGCACCACCCCGAGTTTGAACCTCTACAACTTGGTTTTGAAGGGTCTTTTGAATGAGGGAAGATGGGAAACTGGGGAGAGGTTGATGTCTGATATGATGTTGAAGGGTTGCGAGCCGAATGTGGTGACTTACAGCGTTTTGATTAATTCGCTTTGCCGTGATGGCAAAACTGGGGAGGCTGTGGATTTGTTGAAGGTTATGAAGGAGAAAGGGTTGAGCCCTGATGCTTATTGCTATGATCCGTTGATTTCTGCGTTCTGCAAAGAGGGAAAAGTGGATTTGGCTATAGGGTTTGTGGATGATATGATATCTGCTGGGTGGTTACCTGATATTGTGAACTACAACACTATCATGGGGTCTCTGTGTAAGAAGGGAAGAGGGGATGAGGCTTTGACCATCTTTAAGAAGCTTGATGAAGTGGGGTGTCCTCCAAATGTGAGTTCATATAACACAATGTTGGGAGCACTGTGGAGTAGTGGGGACAAGATTAGAGCATTGGGGATGGTTTTGGAGATGCTGAACAATGGTGTTGATCCTGATAGGATCACTTATAATTCACTCATATCATGTTTGTGCAGAGATGGGATGGTGGATGAGGCCATTGGGTTGTTGGTGGACATGGAAAGGAGTGAGTGGCAACCTACTGTTATTAGTTACAACATTGTTCTTCTTGGGTTGTGCAAAGCACACAGAATGGTGGATGCCATTGAGGTGCTTGCTGTTATGGTTGACAATGGATGTCAGCCAAATGAAACAACCTACACGTTGTTGGTGGAAGGGGTTAGCTATGCTGGATGGCCAAGTGATGCTGTGGAGCTGGCAAAATCCCTTGCTAGTATTAATGCTATTTCTCAAGATTTATTCAGACGTTTAAACAAACAAAGCCTTTTCCGTGCCTGATTTATTTGGGTCTTCTAATTGAGAGTTTGTTCAGATCATCTTAATGTGTCATTTGCTAATTTACTGTTTTAGAGGGGCAGTTTGAAGGACAGAAAATATCAAATGGACTGTCATTACCAAGTCTCTATTGTTTCAAGTGCCAAATTTTTGCCTCGTTGTTTTCCGATGACTTGTACAGAAAATTGAAATCTGTCAAAATCTATTGCTTCTACAAGTATCCTTTCATGAACATATAGATCTTGCTGAACAATGACTAACACATAAAAAAGAAATAAAAAGTTATTTAAAATATCACATGAACTTATTTCTTTATCATTAAAAAAATCCTTTTAATTCCTTAACAGCAACAATTAGCAGTTGCCAATATACTATGATTTATGCAGTAAATAAAATAATGTATTGGAGATTTAAAAATAACTTCTTACCTGACAACGAACAGGTATGAAAGGATAGGTAACTTCAGAGATTTCAAAAGGTTAATTCTACTCTATTCCTTAATGATTCGATGACATATTTTTACTTCAGAATTTTATAGATGATACTGTTTTTGGTTCACCTAATAGATACATACGCCAATAATTCACAAGTTTTAACGCAGGAGTTTGAGAGGCTCACGATGGCGAACATGTATTTCATCTTAAAATCAATTGGAGTCAAGTAAAATTCTCCAACAGAAATACAAATCGCACTCCAAGACCTGAGACAGATTACCCTTCTTTGTTGGACTTCAAGAAGATATCTTCATTTGTCAATCTAAATACTGCAATGAACTACAAAAGATGTTTGACATAGATAACTCCAAAAAAAAATCAACGACACCCATGATTACTACATGCTATCTTAATGATAGATTATTTACTCTATCTTACTACTAGGATACCTAATATCGTGCAAAGTGTATGTTAAGAAGATATTAAAATACTTTAGGATAACTAAGTAGTTCTTTAAACAAAAAGAAAATGTGGTAAATCAAATCCATATGATTTCTGAGTTGATAATAATGCACTCTTCTCACTACTAAAAGTTGAGCACTCAAGACACCAAAAAGATCAAATGTATTAATTTTTTATGACATAAATGCCCCTTTTTCAATCTTTTCCTTACTCTTTATATATCTAATAAGATTCTAAGCATGATTTCTCCAAAGGAAATAGTATCATAACTCAACTTTACTTGAACATCTATTTTCCATATCAGGATTGATGTTTTTCTCACAACCTTTGCACAATTGAACAATAATCTTTCAAGGTCAAAAACTAAAATTAAAATTAAATATATAATTTACTCCCAATTAAAATTAGAATTCTAAACACGTTCAAGGGCTAAATTATATGATTAGCCTAAAATAACTTGCAAAATCACATGGATGTGTGCAATAATGACAACCTTCAATCCCTAAAATTGAATGGTAAATGCTAAAAAATGCTCTTAGACTGTATTATACAAGTCAACGAAACAAACTTAAACTACCAAAATTAACACATGGATAAAACTTGAAGATTGGATTGACTTTAAAAATAACTTAACACCAGCACAGGTTCATGTCAACCTCAACTACCGAAATTCTAGTTCGTGCTGAGAGACAGTATTAGCCAATACTGTTGGATCTTGCAGCCCACGCAACTATCCGTCAAAACTTCCCAACATGCTTTCCTACATTGGCAAATACCCACAGCAAAAATTAGCGAGTCTTAGGTATACAAACTGGGTAAAGATTAATTCACAGATCTTTACAATCTCAAGCACAAGAGTAGAGGTTTACTAAATAAAAATCTAGTAAAATGTCTTCCAACTTGATCAAATATTCTGATATCAAAAGCTAAGCTGACAAAAAATGAAATTAAAATTCAAGGATATGCTAGAATTACCAAAAAAATAATGGGATGGAATTATAATAGATTCCATTATTCGGATTGTTTAAAGATAGTGTACAGTGAAATCAGATGGAACGCAACCCCTTCCATAACATCCATTACCCCTCTTTCATCCATCTAATTTGAGGGTATAATACGGAATTTGTCTTCCTTTTTTTTTACATTTCATCAGAACAGTAATAGTAAGTTTGCCCCCATCTTACTCTATTCTATTTTGCTCCATCACCTCGCATTCCATTTCATCTACCAATAGATATCCAAACATAAACATAATATTACAACAACAATTCTCTAGTAGCCTAATGGCCTATATAACGTGGACATTTCATTTTATTAATGTCAGTGACTTATAATGTAATTATTGCTTAAGATCAACGGTAGTCAATTGTGCTTAATTTAGTAAAATATAATAGCACCAAGGGTGGTTCCAAATTGTCACTATAGCCCTGAAAGAACGAGGCAAGTTGTAAATTAACAAAAAAAAAAGGGCAAATGCACCAAAGTAATGTCATTGTAACACGTATGTGTTAGAATCTGCATCGAAATTAAAA
>Ga0214545_1007836_pt1 | contig 17526 bp, 7 predicted proteins | sample CNSS4metaG_FD_160064 | JGI IMG/M metagenome (GOLD analysis project Ga0214545, IMG submission 160064) | Root nodule microbial communities from cowpea collected in UCLA plant growth center, Los Angeles, California, USA - CNSS4 | ecosystem: Host-associated > Plants > Roots > Nodule | place: USA... | reverse complement strand
AAAGACCCATAAACCCATTGCCTTAAGGTTTTGGGTTGAGAGTGGTGTCAGTGTCTTATGTGGTTAGGCTCAGATCTCATTGGTGTTGTTCTCTCCAGTGAAACCCCCTCTGTAAAACCTGACAACAAGAACATAAAGATCAGAGGAATATTGCTGATCAGGCAATGGCTTATAGCCCTGCTATTCTAGAACAGGACAACAGATGCACGAGAGCAATCAGATATGCAATCTAATTATAGTAGTTTGCCAACTCTAATGGATATTAAAGGAAATAAGGAAGGATGTGTTTCTTTATGCTGAAGCAAAATTTATAGATGGATTGATCATCAAGAGAGGTTGCTTTTAGCAGTCATGCGTGTGCTCTTGTTTTCTTCTAAAAATATTCTTTGAAGCTTGTTTTCTAGAGTTCATATGAATGACGAGGATTCACTATTCTGACATCGTGATTAGAAGATTGTACAATTGAAAAGGGATATTTGGCACAACAACAAAGCGACGAATTCTATGTGTGCCTTAATCATTGGTTCAATTTTTTGACACCAAAAAAGAAAATTATTTTCATGGGGCTGTTCTGAAATCGAATGACAGAAAGTCACTAAAGCAGATGAAGTGGTGGTGGCAGACAAGAGGTGGAGAAGAAACCACTAGAGATCAATTGCTCTAGATGTCATATAGAAGTGATACTACAAAATAAACTAAGAAAAATCCTGACTTCATTAATTAGAGTTGTTAGAATTAGTATTAAACTTTGTAACACATCACTTTACACCAAATCAAGATACTCTTATATTGAGTATTCCTTTTCTCTCCCTTGTCTACCTAAACCCTACACTTCCAAAGTTTACATGTGTCAGAGAAAATTGCTTAAAATGAAAATGACAACAGGTAATTCCGCAATAGAGGTAACAAACTTAGTTTTACATCTTAAAAATCATATACTTTAGACAACAAAAGCCACATACATGCCTTTTAATCAGCTAGATATATTAATCAATGTTGTAATTAGACACCTAAAAGCATCATCATCATAAAAACATTTCCAAGGATGAAGTCAAGTTTTGGCTATTGCAAGTGCTGATGCACTTCAATCTTGACATCCATAAACACAAAAAGCAAGATATAAAATTCTTCAATTTATTGTAACATTAATTGCATGAGAATATTTTTTTCAAAAGAGCATATACATGAAAAAAAGAGAGGAAATACACAAGAATTAATAGAAAAAATTCTTCAATTTATTGTAACATCAACTTCATGCGAACATTCTTTTTTCAAAAGAACATACACAAAAAAGAGAGAGGAAATACACACCAAAGATGGAAAAAGCAGTAGAACATGCAGAGCCACACATATACATTGGGAACAGAAAGCTTCAGAATTCTTTCAATGGCATATAGAAGGTTTCCCTTCAAAGGATGATGTGAATTTTGTACAATTGGATTCATATACTGCAGAGTTATGAACAAAATGACACCACAGAATTAGTGAATGGAAATTAGAGGAGAAAAAGTATAAACACTAAATTTGTTAAAGTGTAGCGCTTACTTGCTCTATTATAAATCCCATTACTCCTGTAAATATTATCAGCTTGACAAGTTGACGAAACACCCAACCCTTTCGAACAGAAGGGGTGCGAGGATAGCTTGTCTAAAACAGTAATTCATCACAAAGGACATTTTAAGTGTAAAATACATGAGTAAAAATTGCATGGTAGAAATCAACACGCAAATGCATTTTGGCAAGTGCAGAAACAAGTGAACAGCAGAAAATGCTTAAACAAAATCTATGAAATTTCACAACTTAATCCTACCATGGTGAACATATTACAGTCTTCTTCCTGCTCTTTTCCTATAAGCAAAAAATATAGTGAAGAGCACATTTCCTCCTTAAAAAAACACCAATAACAGGTTCCTAAAAAGATCTCTAGCACCGGGATAAAATGAGAAACTACCTACCCATTTAAATGAAACAATCTCATTACAACAGAGATGAATGTTAAGGGTTTAGTATTGAGTAGAAGATACAATACAAAATTAAAATATACCATGCTTTAGAAATATTTACTCTTTCCATTAAAATCATGACACTTGGCATGTATGGATTCAGACTGAAGCCCTAAAGACCTAAAATGCATAACACCACCAATGAAACTGCTGCAAAAGAGTCCATAAAACAGTGTCTTTATGTTCTTCAGTTGGAAAAAAAGTGCACTCAAATGTCAGTAAGAGAGTTGAATCCAAAAATGCTACAACAACAATAAAAATAATTTTGCAAACAGAAAGTAAACAACTCACTTAAAATGTTTACACTACCTGATAGCACAATGTAGGTGCAACCATGAAGTATGCCAAACTCCCGATCGTCACGGTATATGGATGCTCCATAATCAAAGTATTGGGTAATGTTTCTCCCTATAACGCAAGGAATCATTATTGAATAAGGGGGGAAACAGAACAATTATCTTACACTGATCATGATAAAAAAACTGTACTTTCCACATGATTTAGTTTTAGAACACAAGAACCACAACTACAGTTTGGTAATTCATCCTGTTCAAAAACTAAGCATCCATAAAGTGTACAGGATATGATTTTATTTAAATATATAATCTTGGATGAAACTTAGTGACAACCTTTTCATTTGAAACAGCAAGTGCTCTCATATCATAGTTTGTATGGGCATATGACACCAATTTTAACCACACAATGCAAGTAAATAGCATCAACGTGACACCGGATACAAAAGCCGAATCACACCTGCCCAGAAAAAGTAAAATATCCATGAGCTATCTTTGCTATATTGGTATCGAACAAATGAACCATACCAAAGGCTATAGCTATTATATCCAACAAGCAGACCTCTTTACCATATCCCTTATAAAACAATGTCTAAAAGGAAAGCCAAATATGTAATCACCATTTCTGTTACTGGCTATGGGATTTTACTTTGATCCTACGGTTAATTAAGTGATTGCAGATGTTACATGGATGTCAGTCAAAAGCATCTGCAGCATATGATAACTCTTTAAATGGTTTTGATAGACTAGGCTGTAGCTTTTATCACAAAGTACGTTTGAAGAAGCAAAAAAGTTGTTTTCAATTTTTCCTTTGACATAACCTGATAGAACACTGAAATTTGAGATTCAGGCACACTACTTAAACAAAGAATTACTGCTGAAATAGTCCCAGAATTGTAACAACTCCTACAGATAATAACTCTCTCCAAAGAACTTCCAAATACACTCTTCTGGCCACCTTTCCAGCAGGGCTTTCTTAATACGAATTTAAATAATAACTGCTCCCAGAAAACGAAAAAATTGCCTACCATCAGACCATACATAAAAAATCTACTCCTAAAATACATAACTGAACCTAATAAAAATAAAACACAGATTCAATATGTAACTACTCTTAATTTATTCCATTAAGTGTCATAACTGCCCCTAATCCCATTATAACCCATTCTGTTTCCAACAATAATTTCAAAGATAATCAATCTAGTTTCAACATTTTACGAACCAAATGTTAAATGAGGTGTCATCAAAGGGCATTAAATCTCTTCTCAAACACATGTTCCATCCCACTATTTGAAGTTGGCAAATCTCTTCTCAAAATGCAAAAAAAAAAAATACTATAATTCCTTCCTACATAATGACATTATCTTGTGACTATACTGTCTTTTCTCATGTTAATTTTATATTACATTCACAAATACTAACAGAATTTACTATGATATGGTGTAATAACAAATGACAATGAAAGAATAAATTGAAAACCTGGAATACCTTTTGAAGACTACACTGACCTGAGTATTACTAAAACTGGGTAGGATAACTCAGCCGTTGAGATAACTAGATGAAGTAAAACAACAACCTGCAATATTCAATTCAATTTTTCCATGCATGTAAATATCGAAAATTATGTGATTAAATTATTTCATGTCATATTCTGAAACTATTGTGACTTGTAGAAGAATCAAGGAATTGATGTTTGGTCACATATTTTTAATAAAAATATGTGAGCAAACATAGCTAGAGGCTAGTAAAATATGTGACCAAACATAGCTAGTGGCTAGTGGCTAGACCACTTACCCGTTCAGAAATACACTTTTGCTGTGCCAACCTTTCCACTATAAAGGCAGCAAGTGGAAATATGTTAAGACTAAGACTGCAAACATAGCATATAAATAGTGTCAGAATGCCTGAATTTAAGATATCATCCTCAAAATAGATACACGGCACAATCTATATTCCTCAGGGGATTCATTAGACATACCAGCACATGAAGAGGGGCCAATCTCTCAATGATTTTGAACTAAACCAAAACCCATACTTAATTAACCAACCATACTGCAAACACATAATACAAGAAACATCCACAGAGATAAAGAAGTTAAACAACCATACACAACTAAATGTATGCTTACATTTTAGAGATCCAAATCCAGCATGATTGGAAAAAAAAAATGGAAGAGGATACCTTCATTAAGTTCTCAATGATAAGTCTGCTGTTCACCGCAACAAGAACTACTATACAGAGATTGAACAGTCCTGCGTGACTCTGTAACTCATTGATTAATGGCTATTAGTAATCATTCCCCTCCAAAGTAAACTAGAATCTCTCAATTTTTATTTAATGAAACACAAAAATTGACAGAGTTAACAACCAGTACTCGTGATCGTAAATTAAAAAGAAGCAGGCAACTAAGACTTACAGACAGGGGAATTCAGTCAACAAAAAAAAAATCATATACGATCATTTATACGTAGGCAAATTACAATGTTTCCATAACTTGAATTAACTGTTTAAAACAGAATATATAATTGTCTCGACTACAAAATCTATGACTCAATGACATCAAGTGGAGGCAATAGCACATACACTAGATATTTATAATTATTGTTATGATTGCTAAAAACTCCTGAAAACAGTTTAGGTCGCCATTTTCATTTTCTTCAATTCAGTGGACTACGAGGCACGAAACTTGCCATGCACTAATGAAATCAAACAATGGCACAAGAAATGTACCTGTCTGAAAATGTTATCGGAGCTGAGCGGGCTCTCCTTGATTCTGCGGTGAGCTGGAACGGAGGGACGGTAAGCGTATTTGACATCGATGACTTGTTCTCCGTGCTCTTTCCGAGCGTCATTGTCGACGATATTATCATCAGAGGCTGCATGATTCGCCTTGCAGTCTTTATTCTCCTCGACGTTTTTGTTGTTCAAGGACTCCTCGGAGCCAGAACCTCTGGCGGCGTCTTCGGCGTCGAAGCCGCCCTGGGAGGTGGCGCTGGACCTGCGCCGCAGAGAAAGCAGTCTGAGATCTGAGTCGCTTTGACCGGTGGCGGTGCCTACGCTTTCAGGCGCATCGGAGATCGCCATCGGCGAGGAGTAACGGTTTGTATGCTCTGTTGCCACACGGCACTCACGTGGCAGTGCAAAAATGGTTCGTTTTTTATGTAAAAAAGACTGCTAATGTGTTTTATACAGAGAGAGAGAGAGAGAGAGAAGAATCGGAATCAATTAAGAGAAAGATTCGAAAGGAAATTCGGCTAAGTGGCGAGAAATGTCGTGAGAGAGAGTAAAGTGAAAATATTTAATTTGTAGATGTTTGGTTAAAAATAAAAGAGAAAAGAATGGGTGAGGGTGTAGCGTAGTCTGTGGTGTGACGAAGAAGAGGTGGCATGTGGGAGAAGAATAATGGCCTAACTCATCAAGGACTTTTTAGAATATTGTTTTGAGTTCTGTTTATTTATTCTTGTTTTTTAGTTTTTTGTTGCTTGTTTCTTAGAGCAGTTATTTTGAAACGGAAGTAACATTGGAGAAGGGGAAGACGGTGCATTAAAGAAGAGCAGAGCATCTATATATATATATATATATATATATATGGTGTTCAACTTGATTGGAAGCTTCCCATACCTGTGAAGAAAATTACGCGGGAGGCACACCTTTCCGTTGACACGTAAACGCGGACTTTTGTTTCTCAAGCAATAAAAAAAACAAAATGAATGCCCCCATTAAATTGCTACGTCTCGGACCAAACAAGCGCGCCCAAGGATTTTAATCCATAACAACTCCTAAAGGCGTTATTTGTCATCCGCATTTTGTCCTTTCTTTTTATTAAAAGTTTACGTTAATATTTTCTTTACGTGGTATTCTCAAAAATATCAACTGAAAACGCCGCAGTGAAGTTTCAATAATGATCATTCACATGAAATTTTCCATCCCTTTTATTTTTGCACTGGCCATGATTATTCCCTTCCGTTACAATGTTACTCTTGATCTTTAAAAATTTCATATTTTGCAAACGCAACATTTGATAATGCTCAATGACCAACCATGACTACCCACCCCTAACTTTACTTATTAAACACGTTAATCGCATACATTGAATACATGTGGAAACTGGGACGTAATACCTACTATAAATATCGTTTTATTCTCCTTTACAGTACTTGCGCGGGTATCAATATTAAAATACGAGTCCTTAAAATGTAAAATGGCATTTAGTGTAAGGTTGTTCAAAAGATTCAAGAGATCGCAATTTTAAAATCTTTTGCGATTTGAATATCATTTTGCTCACAAGTCAACCACAATTTTGAAGATTTGGATATCGTTTTGTTCACAAGTTTGTTCACAAGTCAACAACGTGCCCCGCCATTCTGACAATTTTAGAAAATACCTCCAACTGATGATTCGGCGAGACCAATAAATATTGCAACCAATATAAAGCTGTTCTACAAAAATTAGATAACCACAAGCTAAATAACTCGCTCCACAACACTCCTCGCATCCTTGGTTGATAGCTTTTACAATTGGGATAACAAATAGTCATTTGAAACACAATACCAATGACCAGTTCATTTTATTAACACCATTTTTATAATTGAGGAAATGAAGCACCCAGTAAAAAAAGTGTTTCTTTAAAGCATATGTAATCCCTGAACCTCAAAAATGGGTGTACCATGGGAGATCGCCATTTAATTAATGTTTCATGTGCCATGCCACGATGAACTCTATGAATACATTGAAAAAATGAACAAATGTTAAAACTACCAAAACATAAAATTGAAAACCCTGCTTGTTAGAAAGGTGCAACTATCAATACACCATTCGGACAATATGTGATTCCACATTGTAAGTACTTATATTTGGACATCCAGACGACTGACAATGTAAATTAAATTACTACACCTATTGAAAAAGTCAAACAAGGTTTAGGGAGAAATACAACAAAAGGGGCAAAAGAGAAAAGAAACATTACATAACACTTACCTCAGAAACCAACTCCCTTCTAATATGATGGAACAAAAATCATCAAAGGAGTTCGGCAACATTTGAAGGCAGCTCCTCGACTACCACATTGTAAAACTTCTGAATGTCGTACAGCATTTTTTCATCGTCCTTTGTGACAAAATTGATGGCAACACCTTTCCTGCCAAACCTCCCACTACGACCAATACGATGAAGATAGTTTTCGGGCTGTGTTGGGAGATCATAATTTATAACTAAAGACACTTGCTGGACATCAATACCACGAGCTAAAAGATCAGTAGTTATTAAAACACGGGAAGACCCAGAGCGGAATTCACGCATAATAATGTCTCTGGTATTCTGGTCCATATCTCCGTGGGTTGCTGAGACTGTGTGGTCTCGGCTGCGCATCTTGTCAGTCAGCCAATCAACCTTTCTTCTAGTGTTGACGAAAATGACACTTTGAGTAATTGCCAATGTCTCATAAAGATCACAGAGAGTGTCAAGCTTCCATTCCTCTTTGTCAACATTGACATAGAACTGCTTAATACCCTCCAAGGTGAGCTCATCACGCTTCACCAGGATCCTCACGGGTTTGTTCATAAATTTCCTAGTGATCTCAAGTGCCTCAGGAGGCATTGTAGCAGAGAAAACTCCCACTTGAATCTTAGTTGGGAGAAGCTGGAATATATCATAGATCTGGAAAAAGATTTGCATTTAAAGTATTAATGACACTAAACAAGTTGCCCAAAAAAATAAAATCTCCAAGGTAATTCAAACGAACTTACAATTAAATTTAAGCTCTACTGGTTACTGCTGATAACATAAGGAAAATCATATGCATAACAAGCATACAAGTAAAGGTATAGTTTTAGAAAAGAAACAAATAAGAAAATAAAATGAATTCAATGAAGAAACTTGATGAACATGATTATAAATAAACAACAAGAAAGAATTGTGTGGGCGTGACATATCTAACACAGAAAATACAATTAGTAACTAACATAAGCCACGAAATAAGCACCTGATCTTTAAAACCACGGGAAAGCATTTCATCAGCCTCATCCAATACAAACATCTTGATGTAATCTGGTCGAAGTGACTGTCTGCGCAGCATATCAAATACACGACCAGGAGTACCAACAACAACATGAACTCCACTTGATAGGATGCGTTGGTCTTCACGGACACTGGTACCTCCCACACATGCATGCACCTTAACACCAAGATAATCTCCAAGTGCCCGCATAACTTTCTCAATCTGCTGAGCAAGCTCTCGAGTTGGTGCTAAAACCAAGGCTTGGCATTCTGTCACATTATAATCAAGTTGCTGCAGAATTCCAGAACAGAAAGTTGCTGTCTTTCCAGTTCCAGACTGAGCCTGTTGTATAACATCAAGTCCCTTGCAGAATGGAACTATTCCCCTTTGCTGAATAGCTGATGGCTTCTCAAAACCTAAAACAAATCAAACTAGTTTAAATACACACAACTATCAAATACCAGCGGCAGCACAATAAGCACAGAGGGGTACTTGTTACACGTCATCTTTCATTTCAAGGAGTATAAAGGTGAGAATATTTATTCTCATTTATGTTAGAAGGCTATCAAAGTTTTTTCGAAGTATCTTCTATAAGAAGGAAACCTTTATTAGCATGCTTTAGGTAGTTTTCATTTCAAGGGGAAGCGAAAGTGGTATTCTCATGGAAAAGCTGGAAATTATTTATTATTACTCTTATAATTATAATTTTTACTTAGTAAATATAAATAAATTTGATATAAAAAAATATTCCTATGTTAGTAAAATGTAACCAAACACTTCTTAAAATATATAGGAATATGACTATTGGGAATTTAATATTAATAAAAAAGAATTTAAAGGAAAAATGCAGTGGGATAAAGGCATTCACTGTTACTAAAGAGTAACAATATGACCATACCATCTATTTGAGAGAGATAAAAAGACAGCAGAGAAATTTCGGTACATAAAACCAGAATGAAAAAATTACATTGTCATCACAATCACAGTAAATTAATTACTAATACATCTTACTTTATTTGTAAAATATAGATATTAAAAAAATAGTTACATTGTCATCACAATCACAGTAAATTAAATACTAATACATCTTACTTTATTTGTAAAATATAGATATTAAAAAAATAGAGGGTATAAAGAAAGTTAAATCTACCATATGCATAAATGCCTCTCAGAAGATTTTCTTGCAAGCCCATAGCATCAAAACTTTCAAAAACCTCGTCGTAGGATGTGAAGAAATCTTGTCCATCAGATGTAAGCCTGTAGCCATTAAATCATCACAATCAAACCAATAAAATTATAATCACATTGTATCTATATGTGTAAAATTAGATTGAAACATGAAAATAAAAATTGTAGTACATAAATGCTAACAAAACATAATTCTACAACAATTACTTTGAAGAACAATAACCAAAATAATAACAAAAATTAAGGAAAATCTTACAACTCATTCATCTTGTTATCATAATGACGACCATCAAACTGTGATACCTCAGGTGCAACTCCTGCCATGACTGCAAGATGGAAAGAAATAGTATTACGACACCATTTATTAGAGAATATTTTATTAGCTTTCTACCCATCCAAAGCCCATTTCCAATTCAAATGGCCCAATACTGCCAAAACAAATAGCAAAGTCCATGTTAGCACTCATACGTTCTCTTACTGCAGGCAAATAGGAGACAGCTTTGTTTTATTTTACCATGACAAAAAAAACACCGTCTGTATATTGACATGAACAATAATAACTTGATATAAAAACTAAGCTTTCAACGTAATGTAGTCCTAATCTGGAAGTGATTCCATTTACAACTCCCAAACGAGTTTAGAAAAAAAAAAAACTGCATTATCATCTTAACATCAATTTACTCTCAATCTAACTCAAGACATACAGCATACACATTCTATTAATTACACACCAAAATGTACTTGATACTCAAACCGTATATCAAATGCAATTGCAACTAAACCACTTCCAAATAAATGCTGATGTTTAGTGTTCCACTCTATCTCACTTATAATAAAATTAAACTTGTAACTTCAATCCGAGTAGGAACACATGCTAAGCAGATCAGGTAAAATAAAACTAAAGAAACCGAAAAATAGGGTCAGAGAACACAGTCTGAAATTTAATTCCACATAAGCAAAGTAAAAAAATTAAAAAAAAATCTATAAGATATCATAGGCATAGAAGGAAACAAAATAGATGCTAAAGTAACTTCCTAAGCTTTAGTAGGGCACAAAACAAACAGAAGCTAACAAACCAGAACAGCATAAGCAGATCCAATCGTAAAATCGAGATAAGAACTACATCGATTGAATCTACGCGAATTAGAAAGAGACAGATTACGTCCGATTACATCGCATCGGAGAATAGAGAAGAAGAGAGAGCAACCTTAAGGCGAAGAAAGAGGTCGTTGATCGGAGGAGAAAAAGGCGAAGAGAGTGGTGAAGTCGTTGGTGAGAGCAGTTAGGGTTTCCCAAACTGCTCAGATCTACGCCGCTGAAAGAGAGAACAATGCGTTTTTGAGAGAAAGTGAGTGGGAACTGTGAGAACAACAAAGATTATAGCAAGACGCCCTCTCCTTTGGAAGCGTTTTTTTTCATTCCCATTTTGCCCTATTTTCTTACCCGACACGGGTCAAACCGCCATTGAGAAATCAACCATTGTTGGGCTCCGGCCCATAATGAAAAACTATTGTAAATCTTCCAAATACACTTTTTTACAAGTCTTGCTCCTTGCTGTCAAATAAGGAAGTAATAGATGTATTTACATATTCTGAATAAAAAATAATATTTATTTCTAAATTTATAAAATTAATGATTTTGATTTATTTATAGGATTAAATATACTTTTTCTCCTTAAATTTCACTCAAATTAAAATTAGTCTATTTCTAAAACTTTGACTTGATTTAGTGTTCGAACTTTAAAAATGTGTGGACTTTTAACTAAATTTTGTTAAGTTTATTTAATATTTCAAATTCATTTCATGATACTATGGAAGTTATTTACATCATTTGATACATCTTTAGTTAAATGTTAGTTGAGAAATACGTTTGAAACCTTCAATATATTTAACAAAATTTGATTAAAAAAAAGTAAATACATGCATTTTAAAAAATGAAGATTAAATTTGTTCAAAGTTTTGAAAAAAGACTAATTTCAATTTTCAAAAAAAGTTAAGAGATAAAAACATATTTAACCTTTATTTATATTCTAAAATATTCATTAATTGTTCATTTACTCTCTTAATTTAATTATTTATGATAATTAACATTATAATATATATATATATATATATACTCAAATAAAATTGATCAATCCATTCATTAAATCTTAAATAAATTTTGATTTTATATATCATCAATAAGTAAATATTATAAATTGCTTATGAAGTTAACAAAATTATTATAGTTATTTATGCAGCTATCGTAATGAACTATATGTTGAAGCACACCTAAAATCTTATTGAAGTATAAATATTTTCACGTTTGATAGTTAAATGATTATATGATTATCAAATGATTTATTTGTCACACTTAAATAAAAGTATCAGTTCACGAAAGCTTAATGTTATTTTGTATCACCAAAACACGAAAATAGCCTTACAAAGATTGCATTAGGTTTATAAACTATGATATTAGATTGTTTTAACATATTAAGTTGTTGTACGTAATATCAATTGTTTCGTGGTAGAGGTTAAGAAGTTGGGTTACAATTGAATCGTGGTGTTTGGACTGTTATTATCTTAAGTAAAAAGAGTTGCGCTTTGACTAATAGCTATAGTTTTTAGCTTAGTGGTAAGTACTCGATCCTAACAATTAATATCAGAATCAAGATTACGAGTTCGATTTTTATGAGGAAATTATTGTGTGTTTTACAAAAGTAAAAAAAGTTATGTCCATACTAATGATTATAGGCTTTTGACCTAATGTGGTAAGTTGATCCTAACGATCAAGGTCTTATTTGTTTAAGTTTAATCATTTCTATTTTATTTAATATGATAAATACTATTAATTTTTTAATATAACAGATCCTATTAAATGGTGTAAATGTAATGGCTTTGAATTTTATATTTTTTAAAAAAGAATTGAAGTGAACATGAATGATGTCTATATCATAGTAAGTTTAATTAAATACAACTTGTTTTATAGATCTTATATGCAGGTATTTTATTGTATTCGATTTGGGAATCATATATGTATGTACTAACATTCAAATATAAGACATTTAGAAATTCACGCAATCAAAGTGTAACAACCTAAAGACATTTATACTAGTGCAAAGAGATCATAATGAGCAAGAATAAAAGTAATAGCATGTAAAAAGAGGTGGTACAGATAAGACATTTATGCATTAAATAACATGTTGCAAATATATTGTCTCAGCGTTTATAAAGGTCATTATAAAGCATTGTCCACAAAACACATGACTTCAATAATGGGATAGGTTGGCTTATGCAGGTTTAGAAAGTGGTGGCATGTACTAATACAATGAAGGCGTTTTCCGTATGTTATGTTGGGTTTTTACTTCAGTTTTAGGATTGATATTAATGTAAGACACAAATTTATGCTGGTCTATTCAAGGTTTAACATAAAAGTAACAATTTATATAAAAAAAATTGATACCAATAAAAAAACCACAATGAAATGAACATTTTTTAGTTTATTTGAGTTATGCATATTGTGTATCAAATGAAAGATTTTTTTATAAAATTAAAAAATAGTTAGTAAGTAGGGAAATCAAATTTATGACAAAGGTTCAACTACTTAGGGAGAACACTAAGATGTACAAACTTTAAATGTACGGGCATTAAAGCCAAAAAAAGATACTGCAATCTCTAATTTTAAGTTCATCCTTGACTTCAACACCTTTGAAATACAAACATTAAAGTGAAAGTAAGGTTGAAATCTCTAATTTTTAGCTCATCCTCAACCTCAATACCCTTGAACCTATACAACTTGAATTCTTCTCTAAGTGGTCCAACCTTTGTCCTAAATTTGACTTCTTTACTCACTAACTTTTCTTCAACTTTATAAAAAATCATTCATTTGATATGTAACATACAAAACTGAAACAAGTTCAAAAATACCCATTTCATTATAGTTTTTTTTGTTGGTGGTAGAAATGAAAGGTGAAAATTGAGGTTTGGGGTTTTTATTTTAAATGTCAATGATAAATGTCTAGTTTTAGTTAAATTGCATATCACTTAGACATTTACCTTGCATAAATTCAATGTAAAAATCACTAAAACAACCTTTTTTGCATTAAAATACATAATAAAGAGTGAAGAAGTTATAAAAAGTGGAATTTAACATACTTGTGTTGTCTTTGTAGGAAAAAAATGAAAGAAATTAAGAAGTTTGTGCTAAGCTCCAAAGTTGCAACTCAACCAAAAAAGATGAAATGAGAAAATTCAAAATAAGAACTTGAGGCTGAGCAACGATATTGCGTTGAACCACATTTAAGGAAACCTTCACTGCAATGAAACTCAAAGCTCAAGAATAGCGATTGAGCTTCAAGAGAAAGCCCCCATGGGAGAAGCCCCATTGTTGATCATCAAGTTGACTGCCCAAGCTTGGGAGCAAATCCACTCATGAAGGAAACCTATGTGGCTAATCTACTTGGATGAGAGTTAGAACAATACTTGGAATTTCTGTAAATACATAGCATGTCTATGTTAGTTTTATGTTGGTTTTTTAAATCACTTTAGAGAGCGAAACTTCATAGTTAGCTTAGAATTATATTGTACATCTTTTGCAAGCTATAAAAGGAGGGAAGTTACTTCATGTTCTTGTTGTATACATCACTATGAGCAACTAATTTCTTCCTAAGTTAGGATTGAATGTAACTTCTAAACTCTTTGTACTGCACTTGGTTTGATATATATTGTGTTCTTGTTTTATGTGTTAGTTATTTGATTTGCTTTCATTGCTTTGGTGACTTGATTAATCATCATATTTCATGAACAATGGATAACAATGAGAACTGATTTAGTGTCTAGGTCCAATCAAATCTCCTAATGTTTGGTGTAAGACTCGTAGAATTTAATTAATTAAATAAATAATTAATTAATAAATACGGGAGGGGAAATAATTATGACATTAAATTATGGTTGGTATGACGTGGAAAAGTGCTAGCTCATGTGGTTGAGAGGACTTTGGTTGTGTGGGAGGACTTGGGTTTGAGTCTTATGTATGCTAACTTTTGTGTTATTGTTTTATTATTTAAATCTATGTAATCATGTTCTGGTATGATATGATGTCTGAATTGGATTTGTTAAGCATGAAAATGACTTGGTTGAATTGGTGGTGTAATTACTTTGTGATTGAATGGTTATGGGTTCAAACCTTGGAAAACCAAACTAAAAACATTATTTTTGGCATTCAATTTAAGCGAAGGAATTCCAGAGCTGCACTCCGTAAAATTGGGTGATGAACCACCGCCAGGCGACTCATGCTATTTGGTGTGTTCTGGGTTCCTGGAAGAGGAACCGCCTGGCGGCACATTCCCGGCCGCCAGGCGACGCAAAGCGTCTTAGCTATTTTCTGGGTTTGCTGATGAGGCGCCTGGCAGGACTGGTTGAACCGCCAGGCGGTGCAAGGTATTTTGACTCGTTTCTGGGTTTTCTGGAATTCTGGGTGAAATCTGATCGGGGCAAAAGGCAGTGGTGATCCTTATAGAGGGGTAATGTTGACCAACAGTAGGTATAACCACCTAATTGAAGGCTTAAATGAATGGAACAGTGAATATGAGTTAGGGTTGAATGTATGTTATCAAAAATCACAAATTGGAATGTGTTACTGTGAATTGGACATAGGAATTGGTGATCAATGAAGGTATAAAATAAATTGTTATGATTGTGCTGGGATTAGTTTTGTGTGTATTCATAAAGATGGAAAAATGGTCGAGCATTGGGTGCAAAAGGAATCTGGGAAGTTCCAGAACTGATGCACCGCCTGGCAGTGCGAAGCTGGCCGCCAGGCGACGTTGGTGACAATGCAGAGGGAGTGTTTTTCGTGATCGAGCGGGTGTTGAGGGTCGGTGGGAGCTTGGTGAAAAAAAATGAGTGCATTCGGTTGAAGTTCGAAGTCATAGGGATGGGAGTTGATGGAATGAAATTACATAGATGGTGGACCTTGAGGTTTGGTATGAGTCACGGGGGATAATTGTAATTAAGGTTTGGTATGAGTCATAGAACTGTGTGAGTGCAATATTGGACCTTGAGAGGTCTGGTTGGACTGTGGTACTGTAATCTGAAGATAGTGGAAATAAGTATAAAATATAGTGAGATAAACCTGTATAATTAAATAGGCTGTAAAAGAGGAAGGAAATGAGGACAAGTATTGTAGGAGCATGGGTACTGTCTAGAGAAAAGGGTGAGTTATACTAAATTATAACAAGAGTACGTGAATCTAGACTAGGAAATGGTTTCAAGTAAGGTACCCCAGTGATGCAGGGGCACTGTGACTAGTCAAGTCTAAAAGACTTGTTATGATTCAGTTAGGGAGAAGAGCATTAGGAGCTAGAAGCTATGAATGATGAAAACACGTGACAGGGAACTCAATTGGAGTGCTGTTGTACTGATACAGCGCCTGGCGGCGTGATTGGGTCTGTCAGGCAATAGTTTGGTAACAGAGGACAACTGAGTGGCCGGCGCCTGGCGGTGAGCATAATACCGCCAGGCGGTACCTGCTTCGAGATGAATTTTGAGGCGCTGTGTGCCTGGCGGTACGCGACACCCGCCAGGCGGTCTGGGAGCTGGCAGCGCCTGGCGGCATGTGTCCCCCGCCAGGCGATTTATACTGCTGCAACTTGGAGTTTTATTTACGAATTTGTGATCTACCGTGCGTCTAGTGATGCTTTAAGGGTGAGTTTGCTGATGTTCCTTGAGTTGTGGCTCGGAACGTATCTCTTGAGTTGTGGCTCGGGATAGGGGTTAAGCACGTGGTATTCCTTGAGTTGTGGCTCGGAATAGCATCTCTTGAGTTATGGCTCGGGATGGCGGATGGACACAAAGAACCCTTGAGTTGTGGCTTGGGTTGGCGAGTGTTGCCGGTGTGAGTGTGCTGGTTGTGGCCAGTACGGATGGGTCCAGATGGATTGCCCTCCTCAGTTGTTGGCTGACGAGTTTGGTAGTCTTGGGACGATACAGACTATGTTCGTATATGGGAACTCTATCTAGCGTTGCGGTGTATGATCCGTAGCATGTTTTCCCGCACGTGCTCTATCGATTGTGGCCGATAGGTATGACAGCAAGTCACCTTGAAGTAATCCTTAGACGTTGTAGAACACGGATAATCTGATTGGGGGTCAGATGGTAGGAATTAAAGAATAGGGCAATGTGAGATGTTTATGTTATGTACGATCTCTTGTGTTTATATGCTTATGTTTCTGTAACTTTATATATGTGATTTAATTGTTAAGTTCACCCTATCTGCGTGTGTATGGCGATGATCGTGTACGCGGTACACGGGAGCAGATGTTGGTGATGCAGGTGGCTCTGGTGCAGCCTAGTCGCGGAGATGGGATTGACTTGGGGAAACTATTACGTGTATTTACTTATTTTTGGAAAACATTTGTAAACCTTGATGGGTGACTTGATAATATTGTGGATTTTGGTTTTGTAATGGACGTTGTATAATTTATCCGACCATTTAATAAAGTTTTAAATTTTCCCGCGTTTTGGGAAAATGAGGTATTATTAAACGCACAGTTTTATTTATTTCATTTATTTATTTATAAATCAGTAATATCCTGACGGGATGTTACATTTGGCATATACCAAAGATGAATATACGACTGTAGTTGGTTTAAATAATATTATTCTTAATGTAAGGGTCCCTCCACCTGGATGAGAATCATCCTATGTCTAACACTCTCAGGTTATAATACTACGAAGATGAGGTTAGAATTACATTCAAAAGTACTTCCATGAGTATTAAGATAAAACACATAATTTATTGATAGTCAATGGCAGTGCAATTGAGTGTAATTAAGGGTGGGCAAAAAATCCAATTTTTATGATCCAATCCATTTTTTCTATGATCCAATCCATTTAATATCCATTCTATTAAAAATCCATTCCATTTAAAATCCATTTTAATGGATCTGGATATCAATCTAATCTACATTTTATATATTTTATGGATTGGATATCCATTCTCGAAATCTAGATTTTCAAAATGGATAATCCAAAATATCCAATCCAAATTTTCACTTTATATTTTTTG
>Ga0214545_1007835_pt1 | contig 17527 bp, 7 predicted proteins | sample CNSS4metaG_FD_160064 | JGI IMG/M metagenome (GOLD analysis project Ga0214545, IMG submission 160064) | Root nodule microbial communities from cowpea collected in UCLA plant growth center, Los Angeles, California, USA - CNSS4 | ecosystem: Host-associated > Plants > Roots > Nodule | place: USA... | reverse complement strand
TCGCATTTTCTTCCAGGATTCCACAAAGGATAAACATCAATTCAAGACGTTTAAGTATATCTTTTCTCTATGTAAAAGACTTTTACTCACTCTATAATCATAGTATCTTATATATCTCTTTTCTTATACAGTCTTTCTCTAAGAAACTTTTCAAAAAAGTTCTATACTGTTAAAATGTGCTTAGACTTCAGCTATTTCTCAGCATGGATAGATCTCTTGGGTTCAAATGGTTTAATGTGAATTAAATTCCTAATGCACTAAAAATATTCATCATAGGTAAGAAGGAAGTTTAAGCAATGTAATCAAAATTTAGGTAAGAAGAATGATGAAAACAAAAAGTGGAACAGCTGTGTTCTCAGGGATAGGGTTTAAGTTGTTCGTAGCTCACGAGTTTGGACCACAAATGGAATGGTTTTATTCCAAACCTAACGGTAACAAGGTTCATGGCTTTTGTCCACAACCCATTTGCATGTGTTGAGTCTCCATCTGTCACTTTCATTGACTAAGCATGGCTACATTTATCAGCCAAAAACATAATAATATTCCCACCATCATTCATGCCAAACCACTGTCCAAATCCAAAGGGCATTTTGTGCATGATAATATCCAAAATTCTTTATGACTCTTTGCTTTCAAATCGTTTATTTATTCTAGTTCTGATCCTTATCTGAACATGAATAGGATTGTATATGAAGCCATTTCTTTTAAATTATTTAAAGTGGTGTTAAGTATTTGATCAAGCTAGTTAGATTCAAGTTTTGTAAGTTTGAGTAACTCAAATTCTTAATGATTGTAAGAGTACTTGAACAAAGAAATTCCTGAAGATGGTAAGACAGCTGTGTTTGATTCAATTAAGATTTTGATTTAAAAATAAGATACACCACTTTTGATTTGGATATCAAAATATCGAATTTAATCAACAGAACGATTTTGTAGAACTGAACAAATTTAAATACTTATAAATAAACCATCTATTCAATTTAGTTTTCATGTAAATTAAATTTCAGCTCAATTCAATCAAATGGATGATACCATTAAAAATTAACAATAATTTGTAGAGTTGAAAGAAATACAATAATCAAAGAAATGATTTGTACGAGAGAAAATAACACGAATTTTAAATGAATAGCAATCATTAAAAGGAATTCCATAAACATAAAGTAAATTGAAAAGGAAATGAGAGTGACATCCTTTCTTTTCTAGACATATTTTGACATTTCTTTGATCTATGTAATGTTAACATAAAAGATATATAGTATTATATTACTATATGAATCAAAAGAGTAATAAAAGGTAAGAAGATAACGAAAATAAGTAAACTCAGAAACACTTAACCTAGTTTGCCCGAAAGATTATAATCCATTTATTCATCTTTTGATGAAATTAGCATTGTCCTATCTGATTTACATTACAGGGAAATAAACTATGGAAAGAAGAAATATTAATACTATGATCTCGGGTACCAAATTTCTAGGTACTGATTATCTGTGCCACTAAATCATCTAACAACGATCTCTCAACTTCCCTGGCTACTGCATCGGTGTAAACTTTCAGGTCCATCCACTCAGATTCCCCAACCACTACATTCACCTGGCCACCATCACTTACTTTTGCTTCGTTCACTAGCATCCTTAGAAGGCCATCTCGGAACCCGTTTTTGGTCAAGTTAGAACCAATGGCATTTCTGATTGCTGATCTAGAGAAAGAGAATTGCTCACTGATCTTGAGAATTCCTATATTTATATGGTCAAAAAGCAATCTCCTTTGAGACCTTGAACAAGTTGTCCCCTCACTATACCTTTTTTCAAGTTCATCAAACACTGAAAGACTCACAGGGCATTCTAGGGAATGCCAAACTTCTAAAATCGTATCGAGCTGAACTCCATCAATGCCAGATTCAGACAAGACATCCATAATGTAGGAACATTCCCAGCTATCTTCAGTTGTTCTACACAATCCTTTGTCTGCTGCTGACATTCCCTTAGATACTTCCTCACCATCTTCATCACTTACAGTCATGGGTCCCTCTGCATAGTCTTCAGATTCCAACTTCAGCAACTGGAGTTGCATTCGCAGCCCTATCAACAATTAAAGTTTCATTAGAGAAAAGAATATGAGTCTAAATATGTTTAGACCTTGAAATATCATTTCAACAGTTAAGCAACATATCGTGTCTGACTATTCAATTCAAATAACAATTATCACATGTATACTGGAACCTATAGATGAGGCTCTATTTATGCAGCTCTATTACCATCGTTAGAACTATTAGTATAACAGAAGCTAGGGCTCACGTGCAGTCCTATCATTAATAAATCAAGTCTAACCTCAATTCATTATAGAGCAAATTCCATTAGTGAAAACCAAGGATGCTATCGCACCGAAACTCAACTGAAACGAAAAATCACACTGCATTTTTTTTTTTCCAAAAATACACACGAACAAAGGTAATTGCTAAACCATAGTCAATTGCTGTCATTCACTGCTATGGCAATTCACTGCCACACAATATTAGCAGAGCAGAATAATCAACATAAACGCCTAGCTAGCTCCCAGTAGGTCGGCACTGAGAATTTCAAAATGAAGGAAATAAAAGATCGAGTAACTAAAGCAAATAAATGTGGATCCAGACATAGGATGCGCATTAACACTAAATTGACACTGCACAATAGTCAAACTAAATGTCTTGTTCAGTTACCTTGTAGATCAGCACTCAGACTTTCAAAACATTCAGAACAAGAAGACAGATCATCTGTAAAAGCAGGTTCTAGGATGGAGACAGGGCTGGGTTGATCAGTATCTTTACAGCAAGAAGGTTCAAGTCCAGGAACAGGTGGTTCATGGATGACTGAACTTCCACCAGGCGGAGTAGCTGATAGATCCTGAAATATTACAACATATCAAGTAAGAAAAAACATAATGAATATTGGAAAATTTTATGCAATTCATTAATTACAGGCTAGTACATTGGATTATAAGAGAATATAACTGTCCTCTTTTGGAATGCATCTACTAGCATCTATACAGTTCCGCATTAACAATTTCTATTTTCTAAAATGTACGTATTTTATTTGAATAACACTAAGTTCAAAGGAATAAATAAAAATCTCCGGGAAAGAACTGTGATGTCAACCGGTGAAAGAACTACTATAGAAAGCCATGTAAGATGAAGCAGAAAAAAAGAGATAAAAAAGGTGGAATGCAATGACAGGTGAATTAATAGGCTAATTTGCTTGATGTGAAATAAGTTGAACACCAAGAACCAAATCTTGATCTAAATGGATACTGCAAGTATATTGTTTAGTAAAATCAATTAATGACCACCGCATTAACAATATACCAGTTGAAAATGTTACAAACTTAACCTGCTGTATTGAATTGTTGTCAACCGCACCACCATCGCCTTCAATCACAACATGAGAAGATAATTCAGGAAGCACCTTATTCAAAGATTCAGAAGACTCAACTATGCTTCCATTTGTCACCTCCATGTCATCATCAGCAACTGCACTTGGAACTTCAACCTTGGGTGAATCGTCAAGAATGATATTCATTTTATTCTGAACTGTATGTAAGTCAGCACAAAACTCATCTACTTCTAGCTTTGACGAATGCAAAGACCAAGACTTCTTGTGACCGGATCTTGGGCTTCTATTATTTACACCATGTCTATGATCAAGACTCTTTGCTGCTCTTCTTCTATCACGTTTATGGCCTTCCTTCGGCACCATATATCTATCAGCACAAAGTGCTTCAGTGCGCAAGAATGTTTTAGGACTTCCAAAGGAAGTGGAGGAAGAAGGAAGGGATTGTGACCTTGACAAACTACCAATGCAGCCGTCCTTCCAACCATCCCTGCTGCTGATACCCAATGGTTCAACCCACTTAGCAGGTTCACTATTGGGAGTAAACTTATCATGGAAACCCTCCCCAGTACCCGTGCCAACAAAATTTGCAGCCTTCAAGTCTTTGTCAGGGATAGAAAGCATTTCAGCCAGCGTGCTGCTCCTGCTGATTCCCTGCACCTCTTGAGACTTGTGTGTCATTTTCCACCTCTCTGACAATCTCTTCTTCGCCTCTCTACTGACAGAAGATTCACCAGAACGGGATGATCGCCTGCTACGGTTGTTTAAATCGAATGAATTTCCCAAAGTTGCAGTTATTTCCCCAGATATGTCAGGAGATTCATTACCAGAAACACTACATGAACTATCATCCCCAGCATATCCCGCAATTCTAGAAGTTGAAAGCATCATGCCGCTATTGTTAAGACTATTTCTCATTTGCCTAGTGATTTCCTTTGCAATTTCTCTAGATTCAAAAGAATCTTGCCTCCAAGACCTTGCACATTCAGGCAAATTTGTCACTTGACACAGTTCACTGTCTCCTTCACGCCCTGACAGAAAATTATGAGAACAAGGTGACGCAATTCTGGTACCATTCTGCACTTTTCCAAGATTGGGTTTCAGGAGGACAATCTTTGTGGGGACTGCATCTTGTTCATGTCTGCCCTGAAATTGAAGCTTTGATGATTTTGGTGAACTATGCATCACATGTCTTTTGTCAAAATGACAAGGATAACCATCAAGATGCTTTTCATGAGATCTATTATAGTTCAACCGTGTTTTCTCCAAATCTGACCTCCAACCTAAGTCATCTTCATACTTCTCAATATCCATAGTTTCTGCATGTCTATAATGTGATTGGACTGGAACAGCTTGAAGATCATTTAGATGCTTTTTAAACAAAGAATCTGGCCGCTTAAAGTATTTCAGCAGAAGATCCTTGTTAGAATCCAAAACCTCAAGTGTGTCTCGGAAGTCCTTGGAAGAATGTAAATCTTGATGAGTTGCAAGGCGTTTGGCATCCATGAACTTCTGTTCAATGAATGACATTTCAGCATCATTGGTCTTCAAGTCTACACACCCTGGCGACGGATATCTACTGCTCTCTACCTTTGGAATCTCAGAAACCTCAAATACATCCTTAAATTCTTGCTGATCCCTTAAGCCTCTCCTAGATGATCCACAGTCATATGGCACTCCTTTGCCGCGTGTTTTCTGCAATTGTGGAGTCTTCTGGTGGTTTTCAGACAAACCCGTATGCTGCTTATTAATAGGCTGCTGAAATGGCAGTCCATCAAGACCCATCAATCTGGCGATGACTCCAGGGGATCTTCTTTTTGATTCAGATTTCGGTGACATCTCTTCGTCTAATAACTTCTTAATCGGTGTTCCAAGCAGTTGTTTCGAAGATCTCCAACCAAATTTGTGAGAAAACTGCAAAATTCAGCACATTTACTGTCAATTATTTCTTTTCTTTTAATACAAAAAACCTCATTCAGAGAACTAAATGCTACCCCACCACCGAATTTGGCAAGTTTCTTCATTAATTCGTAGATGTTTCTAAGTAGATCATGGTCAATTGTACAAAAAAATAAATAAAATGGAAAATCCAGCTTACCGAATCCTTCTCTGCAGCAACACCACCGCCTGAACAAGAATCAGGTGACAGATTCGGAGGTAGTCGCTGTCTATGAACCTGTTTTTTCCCCGGAGCTGCACGACAAGATTAACATAAAATGAAGATTTAGGATCAAATACGAGGAAACGATAATTAAATATTGCCGATATTAAAAATAATATATGTTTGCAATTACTAAAATCAAGGCAAGGAAGCAACCAGGAAATCTGTTATACAAACATGAACAGCTTATCACAAACGAAAGAAACGCACTGAGATAATAGCAGTAAAAGAACATAACCCCATCATGGTCCAGTTAAACATGACGCAGATAAAAACAGAGCAAAAAACAAAAAGAACATTTTTTGAATACCATCAATGGCCAGACACAGTAATGTGTGATCACAAAACATCACAACCGCACAAAACCATTATGAAAACAAAGGAAATCATGCCGACTACACCGCAGAAAATGTTAGAAGGCATGTAAAAAAAATGAAACAGAAAGCAGCATTAACTCGGGTCCTTATAATCATTATTTTTACCATGTAGCAGATTCCACTGGTGAGAGAAAAGGACTAGTTGTTGTTTCTTAGAGATTCCCCTAGTTTCACACTGTTAAACATTTATCTCTAGTGGACTAACAGGTTAAATTATTGTCTCAGAGGACTGATCCTCAATAGTAAATAATATAAAAAAATTATTCTCATTTCAAAATAGATTAAAAAATGTCTACGAAAAAAAATAAAACAAAAAAATAAATAAAATAAAAAAATCCGAAATCCAAATTAACAAAATAAAATAAAAAAGAGAAACATTTTCTCTGAGAAATCAGATGAGCAACAGGAGGCAGAAGCAGTAAAATCAGAAATCCTGAGAATGAAAGAAGCAGTTTAACCGAACTTTTGGCTGAAAGAGAGAGAGAGAGAGTGACCTTGAGGAAGAGCAGGTTGGTGGTTGGAGTTGCTGTGGCGGAGTTTCTCCATAAGGAATCATGAACGACGAAGGAATGCAGACGGAGAAGACTGGAGAAACAAAAACCCTAGGATCCTGAGCAGTGTTAAAAATTGGAAAAGGAAAAGGCACAGAGGTGAAAAGGGAGAGAGAAGAGTGGCCCAAAGGAACAGAGAAGAGGAGATAGAAATAGAGAAAAATGTATTTAGAAGAGAGAGAAAGACAAAGAGAGTATTAATGGAGATCCGTTACGTTACAGGCGTTGAAGGAGGGAAGAGGGAGAAGAGAGAGAGAGTGCGTGTGCGTGAGGGTGAGAGTGGGAAAGGGATGATTAGTGAGTGGGGTTTGTTTTTGAACTTTCAAATACCGAAATGCTGACACAGGATCCTCACCCTCTGCGCGGGCAAGAGGGGGGCGTCGAGAAGCGTGTGAGGGTAGACTCCACCTTCACTCACACGTGCCAACACATTGGATACCACTCCCTCCCTCCCTCTTCCCCTCTTACTACACTGCAAATGCAACTATTACATGTAATAAGTAACTGTTTCTGATGAATCAAAACATTTATTATTCATAAATTATATATAAACTTTACAATATTATATTTATAATTTTTTCAAATTCTCTTTTCCAAGAAATTAACAAACTCAATTATGTTTCTTGCATCTATGAAATTCAAATCTTAAATAATCTTACTTTCTCCGGCGTTACTTTTGTGTTGAGTATTTTAATAATACATTCTGTAACATTTATGGATTTAAATGAAAATAATACATTTTGTGAAGATGTTATATTTATTAAACCTAATAGATATTATGAGTAATAATAATGTAATTAATGTATTACAATAAATAATTTTGTAATTAATAGATTAATAAAAACACTAATTAATACACAGTCAACTTTTTATTTTAAATATTTTACTATATTTATAGAATTTGTTGTCTACTTCACTTTCAACTTCAACTGTTCATATAATTTTTAATGAACTGCACATTGTTCTATTTCAATTTTTTTTTATTTAAAGAGGTACTTTCTTTAAATTTAAATATAAAAAATAGTTAATATTACACTATAGTTAAGAATTCAATAAATATAATTCAATTTGCTAATTGTAATTAAAAAATATTTTTTTCTAAAGTATCACTAGTTAAAACGGAATATAATAACTAAAAATTAAATTAAATAAAAAATACTTTTAAAATAATATTAATAAAAAATAAATAATTAAGTAGATGTGTTTGTATTCAAGCGTAGTATAAATTAATTATACATGGATTTATAAAGAAAGTCGTGTTTTTAGTAAACATCTTTTTTAAACATAACAAATATTTATATATTGTTTTATAAAACATTGAGTCCCTGACATACTTAATTTCATTAAAATGATATGTATATATAATCTTTGATACTTATTATTTGAGGTTGTGTTTTTAAGAACGAGGATTCTAGATTAAGAGCTTAACTTATTAACATAATCACCTATGTCATTGAATTTACGTATAACATGTAGGTAATAGCCATAAAAAAATATATGATGATATTTTTGTAATTAAATAGTAAATATTTATGTTTGACTTATAAGCATCAAATGTAAAAAATGATTTTTATGTCTGACCTATTAGCGTGAGACATAAAAACTTTTTTTTATGATGCTTATAGGCCAGATGTAAATAAGTTTAAAAAAAAAACCTATAAATCAATTTCTCTTCACTTTCTCCCTTGTATGAAGTTCCCTCTCCACGATGCTATTGCTTTGTACAAGTTAGAGCTTCTATTGGCTGCAGCTATTTTTTCAATTTTGTCCTAGTTTTAGAACCGAGGCATATTAAGGTGAGGCAAGGGGCAGCTTTTTGGCCTCGGGTCCCAACCGGAGCAGAAACTCCACATTTTTCCTTGGTTTTGCAGAGACCCAAAGCCATATGGTCAAGAATTAAACATTTAATTTTGAAATACAATCGACTTTTGGCTTCGATTCATGAATAATCGAAGCCATATGTACTAACTTTTTGGCCTCGGTTGTGGTGTGACAAGGCCATATGTGAGTTTCTACTTCAGAAGCTGTAGCAAGGCCATATGCACTATTTTTTAAAAATAAATTTTCTATTTTTGTTGATTCCCACATTTTTTTAACCTGCATATTTTTAGCAAACTAGACCAGAACAAAAAATAGACAATACATTTTATGAAACTCAACATCATCCACAATCCAAATACATCTAAAAGTCTTTTGTAAAAATTAAATAATCTAATTAATACTATTGTATATTTGAATTATAAATTTGACACATGTTATCCTACTAAACTTTATGGACTTCACGAGAATTGGTGTAATACTCTTGAGTGTCTGCAAAATAAGACATTAACTTCAATTAGTATATAGAAAGACAGATGCAAAATATTTGTTTCAATTAAAATATATATTATCATTTCCCAAATAGTTGTAAGAGCACGCACAATTTCTTCAAAAGCAAAATTCGGAGAGAATACATAACAAATGGTAGCTGCATAGGATGAAGGAGCAGCACGAGGGACGAACTAGTGGTTGCCATGGAACCCAAATAAACATGGTGGCGTGGAAGAAGGCTCGACGGTGGCGGCATGGACATAGGCATAATAGCAGACAAAGAAGCGTGTTGTTGTGGAAGACAAAAAATAGTGCATTCGCGATTTTTTAATCCGAATTAGTTATATGGTCTCGGTTCAATTTTTAACCGAGGCAAAAAATGGCTTTTGTCACCGGTTCATCAGGCACCTGAAGCCAAATGCCACTCTCCTAGTGGCATTTTTAAAATATCAACGAACTTTTTATGCTTCGGGTCAGCAAAATTGAAACCCATAAGGCTTTATGATAGCAGGTATTTTATAATAGAAGCAAAAAATCATATTCTCCTTCGAGTATTTGGCGAACCGAGGCAAAAAAAGTTGGCAAGAATTGCGAAAATGCTACCGCACTATTATATGCTTTGGTTTCAAGATAATTGAAGCATATAACGCGAGGCAAAATCACAAAACAACACTAGTTAAATAAAATCTAGAAAATGAATAATAAGAAAAAGACAAAAATTTTACATATGTTAAATGCAGCAGACATAAATTTACATTTGTTATTAAGCCAATAAACATAAATTTATGTCTCCCATACATTTATTTATATATTTGCATTGAGATAAATGGTCATATTTTTCATAATACAGTTTGTAGTGGTTATGAATGAAAAATCAACAACATTGCTCTTTATTTGAAGTCAAACATATCAATTAAGAAGAAGAAATGCAGATCTAAAAAAAAGACAAAATTTTTACATATGTTATAAATGTAATAGACGTAAATTTACGTCCGTGTTTAAGCCACAAACGTAAATTTTGGTCTCTCGGACATTTCTATATTTGCAACGAGATAAATGGTCATATTTTTCATAATATAGTTATGAATTCTTGGATAAGTCTTGTTTGTAGTGGTTATGAGTGAAAATTAACAACATTACTCTCTATTTCAAGTCAAACATATTAGTTAAGAAGAAGAAGTGCATATCTAAGAAGAAGAAAAAAGACAAAATCTTTTCATATGTTATAAATGCAAGATACGTAAATTTACGTCTATTATTAAGCCAATAAATGTAATTTTACATCTCCCACACATTTCTATATTTTCAATGAGATAAGTGGTCATATTTTTCATAATACAATTATGGGTCATTGGATAAATCTTGTTTGTAGTGGTTATGAGTGAAAAATCAACAACATTGCTCTTTATTTGAAGTCAAACATATCAGTTATGAAGTAATGTCTCCTTTCTATTAATGTGATAGTACATAATCTCTCATGCTTGAACCCAATAACTAAACTAATTACAACTTATTAATATGAAATCTCTAAACATTTTCTTTAACTTCTCTATAGATTTTATTTTCATCTATTTCTCAATCAAAGAGTATCCATGAGTTATGACAAATTTTAACTAATTCAAATTTTAATCAAAGTAATTGTTTTTCATCTCTTAAACCTTCGGTTTCTTTTTTATTTCAGTGTTATTAATGTATGTGAGGTAGCCAAATATTTGAATATCAAGTAAACTACAATTAGAACTTCTCTAATGTTTCTAAATTTTTGGAGCATCTTAGTATACAAGAATTGAGACAAAGAAATTTATTTGAATCAAATATAATTCATAGGTGAGTTGGAAGTTTGAATTTCGATATTGATTTGTTGAAGTAATGATGAATATTAAGTTGTTGTTCATTTAAAATATGATATTGGTTAAATTAATATAACTCAAGTTTATGGTATATGTAGTTTACAAATTTTATATTAGATCTACTAAGATTATCCTTTCAAAAGTTTGAAGAGAATTGATCGCTTATTATGCTTTGAACCCGATATTGGATCCTTGATGCTTGACGTGAGTTGAAATTATTAGAACATGTTAGTTATGCAATAATTAGTTGTAAATGTACATTTTAAACTTGTTGGAACATTGACAAATGTTTGATTTAATTTTGGAATTACATAATTGGTTATTAAATTTGTTTTCACTCGACAAAAATCAACCCAAGAGTTAGAATTAGTTTTAGACTTGATTTGCCCATTGAACATGAAATTGTGCAATGAATTTTGATAATTATCCAATGATTATAAATTAACTTAGTAAAACTCAAATCAAAATTTAAGATCAATGTCAACTACAAGTGCACTTGAATTAGATACATTTGTCAAGCAAATTTAAAACAAATTTAAAATCACTCAAAAAATTTAAGCCTAAAAAATTACAACAATTTCTCAATTCAATTAGTGCAAATGAGGTATAACCAAATAGTATCTTTGATTGAATTGTATGAATGGTAAATAATTTAAAAGTATATAATATGGATATGTATAGAGATCTTCTAATTTAATTGTATTGATGATAGTATGATAAATTTGATTTCACATTCTTAAGTTAATATAATGACTCAATATGTCTATTGTATGTATTAAGTGCATCTACATATATTTAACAAAAATATTATAGCTTTATTAAGTATATAATAATATATATTAAGATCTGATGTAGTTAAAAATTAGATGAGAGTTTATTACACATATGTAATGTATGTTGTATATTGAATGTCTTAAACCACTAATGAAAAATGAGTCAATTACGTTATATGATTTACATTTAACTATAAATAATTATATGTGAAAAAAAGTATGGTAACAATTTTGTAAATAAGACCAACATTTTTATGTTTTACCCTTTGTGGTTAGACGTAAAAAGTATCGTTTACGTCGACAACCCTAGATGTTGTAAAGGCTCCATTGGTGACCAAAATAACTCCTTTTTTATCTTTTACGGGCGGTTTCTCATAGGGAAATGTTCTGCTTGATTCCATTTGTGTTATGCATTGAGGTTAGTTGTCTAAACATCTACTTTGCTCACATTGAAATTATGATTATTTTTGGAAAACTCAATATTGTCTTCCTTTGTTGCTGATAGGTTTTTCACGGTTGTTGTGGATGTTTCATGGTGGTTGCTTCAATCAATGGGGGAAGATAGCTTTGATAAGGGGAGACACGACTCCCCCAACGATTTTTTTTTTTACTTTATTTACTATATATTTAAAAAATAATATTTATATATTATTACTTTATTTTTATTAATCTCAATGATTTTTATTTTATTTTATTTTCTATATATTTTAAAAAAAATATTTATATATTATTACCTTATTTATATTAATTTAGTTTGAAAAAAAAATTTAAATTTAAAAATCACATTTTTTCTCTCTATTATAATTTCTTATACTTTTTTATTTGGTTTCTCTCTTTTTCGTGCCTTCGTCTCTTTCTCTCGTCTTATTTCCATCTCAATTTTCACCATCAATTCCTTATTATTTTCAAAACCAAATTGCACTACGGTAAAATTGAGGAGTTAAAGAACATTTTGAACCGAACAATTTCTTCTTTTGAGTAAGTTCATTTTTTCCCTTTTTTTTCGAAGCAATATGTTTCCCTCTTGTATGTGGCTTTTCTACGCTCTGGGATATAGTTAATGTTATGCGTCTAGTTTGTTCTACAAAAGGACTTATTCAGAACTTGAGAGAAAATGGTTGGGATAATTATTAAAAAAATGTGACTTCTTTTTGTGAAAAACATGACATTAAGGTGCCTAATTTTGGGGCTTCTTATGTAGTAAGCAAGGACGCTCTCATCACCAAAAAGATCATATTACAGTAGAGCATTATTTCAGAGTTGAAATATTCTTTGTTACCATTGATAAGCAATTACAAGAGTTAAATTGTAGATTTAATGATCAAGCAGTAGAGTTATTAATTCTAAGCTCTGCTTTGGATCCTAAGGATGCTTATAAAGCTTTTAATATTGATAAGATTTGCACTCATGTGGACAAATATTATCCCATGGATTTCAATGAGCAAGAGAAGATTAATTTGACTTTTCAACTTCAACATTTCATTATTGATGCTCGTCAAGATTCAAATTTGAAGAATTTATCAACAATGCAAGAGTTATGTACATGTTTGGCAACAACAAAAAAGTCTGAAGTTTACTACTTGATTGATAGATTACTTCGTCTTATCATGACTCTTCTAGTTTCTACATCTACAACTAAAAGATCTTTTTCTGTAATAAAAATAATTAAGAACAAGTTGAGAAATAAGATGGAGGCTGAATTTTTGGCAAGCACTATGATAATCTATATTGAAAGGGATATTGCAACTAGCTTAGTTCTGATTCAATTATTAAAGATTTTAAGTCATTGAATGAGTGTAGAGGAGCACTCTGACTAAAGATAACTTTTGTTCCTTTTTAATATATTATAATTGATGATAAACTTTATGTTAATCTTTCATATATATTATTGTCATATTATTTGGGTTCTATTGTCATGAGTGCTTGTTTTGAATATAAAAAATGATGTAAAGAAATGATTTTTTTATTAAAAAAATAATTTATATATAACAAATATAATTTGGCCACCCTAAAATTTTTGTTTAAGTTCCGTTACTGACTTCAATTGTATTGAAATTTTTGTGGGTCAAATGCATCATTGAGATATGTGATCTATATCTATAAGCCACTTATCATAATAAGTTGATCGGTCGCATTTTTGTAATAAAAGTAACAGTTATTATGACTGGTAATAAGGATCTATCATAATAAGTGAAAAGGGAAAATTTCCAATAAGATTCTTTCTCATTTTGCATTAGTTTCCTTTGTGTTTCATGTGTGCCAAAAAAATTGCAATTAATATTTTTCTATATTTCATGTTATGTTTTTAAGCCAAAATAAATTATTTTATTTAAAAAAACACAAAATTTATATTAGTTATTATAAAGTCTAACATAAATTTACATTAAAAATTTTGTCCGACATAAATTATCCACATAAACTTCAAATTATTAGCAAACATAAAAAAAAAAAATTAAAAATATCAAACATAAAAAAGCTTCTTCTATTATAGTGTACTATTTGTCTCAACAGAAAAATTCATACCTCAAATACTTAAAAATGTATATGATGTTTATCTTTAAATAGGTATTTTAATATAAATTTTCAAAATGCATAAATTAATATTTCTTATTATAAACTTACTTGATATTTACATGTACGTGTTAATTTATAATTAAAGATAATATATTAGTTATTAGATTGTGATTTTTATTCATGTCATATACTAGGATACTTTACCATTTCTGTTGTATTTGGAGCTCGTTGTAATTATACTTTATAGATAAGTACATAGGGTTTTATAGATAAGTACATACGGTTGTTGATCTAGAGCTTATCTATTTGAATACATAATATCAAATACAGTTTTTTAATATATTTTTCCCCTTCTCACCGCTATATGATTTTATTGTGTAAATCCGCTCTTCTTAACTAATATTACAATATATTAATATATTATGTTACTTATGTTATAGTTGGATAATGGGTTAAATACTAATATATACATTAAATTTTTTAATAATTAATACTAATGTACTGATATATTTAATATATATGTTACATTTATTAGTTTAATAAATATTAATGTTGCTATATGATAAATTTAATTGTATATTTATTATTTATTATTTATCGGGAGAAACATAAAAACGTTATATATATATATATATATATATATATAAAATTAAATAATGTTATACACGTTATGCTTCATTCATATTATCTCAACTGCAGGAAAATTAAATTATTTATGTAAAAAGAAGTGGAAATAATTTAAACGCGACATATTGTTAATAGATTTTGCCTCATTATTAGCATAAATTATAATATGTTTGTTAATAGTTTTAATTTTCATGAACTTAGCTTGTATAGAAATTTTTATTCTGTCAATAATTAGAAAAAAAATTATTATTTTTTGTTAAAATAATCATTACACGAATTAGCTATTATTATCTTTTTTTGTCAAAAGAAAATGAATTTTTTATAAATTTAACAAAGTTTCTATAAATAGGATTAAAGTAGAATAATTTTTTATTTTTAATGAAAATAAAGTAATAAAAATAGTATTTTTTTATTTTATTTAGTAGTTTGTCAAATTTTGTTAAAAAATACTTTATTAATATATATATATATATATATATATATATTTTTTTTTTTTTTTTTTTTTATTTTTTTTTTTATTTTTTTTTTTTTTTATTTTTTTTAAAAATTTTTATAAAAAATATTTTTTTTATTTTTATATATATATATATATATATATTTTTTTTTTTTTTTTGTGAAACCATATGTTCAATGGCATGATGATCCCATATTTGTGAATGGAAGGACAAATTCCTAAAAAAACATATTGCAATTTTAAGTATCGTTATCAGGGTATTTAAGTTTCTTAAACAAAGTTATATCAAACACTGCCATGGAAAATCTTCTAGCCATGGTAAATCTTTTGCACATTACATCCTTATATTTGAAGAATAATACAAATCCAACACACCAGAAATCACTCACAATTGATTAACATTTCTCTGGGGTTTGAAAAAAATCTGACCAACACATTTTCAAAGAATGGTTTAGCGTAATCCAAAATAAATAACTTAGCAGAGATTTTAATTATGACTAATATAAAAATAATTATTTTTAATATTGGAAATTTTACATCAATTAAAAATAAAAAACAGATTTATAATATATAAATAATTTTAAATTTTATCTTATAAATCGATTTTATAAAATTAAATTAAATTTAAAATTCATTTCTTAACATTATATTAAACTGAATTAAAATCTATCCTATGTTACCGTTTTTCTTGTAAGTGCCGTATACAAATGAACACATACAGCTTGCAATTTAACCTTACAAATGTTTTCCACGTAGATATGTTGCATAGGAAAATATTCCGTGTCACTATATATGCTCTTATATGTTGTTAAATTACAATAAGATCAATTTTAATGTGTTTCCAAATCCATATTGATGCTACTGTGAGAATCGGACATCATGTGTTGTTTTAAGCATGAAGCATGCAGCATGCTCCCTTTTATTAATAAATAAACGAGTGATGGAAGGTGGCTACAATACAAAACCTAAGTGGCCAAAAGAATCTTATAATTTTGAATGCATGCAGCTTCCTAAACACAACAACACATCATTGTCATGTGTGGCCAAAATCTTATGTTTTGTTTTGTTTTGTTTTGCGATGATTTATGAGTTCACGCGCTCATGTGTTTTGGGTTCTGGGGACAGACATGTTTGTTTTTCTTCACAAGGATTTGTGTAGCAGAGGTTAATTGTTAAACATTTCATTTCAGGTATATAAATGAAGTTTTCATTTTTTTTTTCTTAGTTTAAAATTCATATATAGAATTAGCATCGTTAGTGATTAAAAAAAATTTAGTTGATATAATTTTCATTCACTATATATGTATAACTGCAGTTTATAACTGTCTCAATAACTAATAAAAATATTAAAAAACCATGCCTTTGCAAATTTTCTGTCATTCTTATTGGCTAGTTCACTGTCACTGTTGCTCCCCCCTTCGCACCTTCATGTGTTTGTTTAATGTTTGTGTTTTCTGCACCTGTTTTTTTCCAGAGAAGAAAAATGATCAGAGGCATGAGTTTCATGATTTGTGTTTTTATGCTTAAGTAGTCACTGCTTTTTGGAATTTGTGTTTTGTTATCATTGCATGGATTTTTCTGTGTATTATTGTGTTCATCATTGATATTTTTTTCTTTTTTTCAGTTATCCATTTTTTTTTTTAAATTGACGTGTTACTATGTGAGCATCACCGTGGAAACGCGTGTTGTCAATAAAACGATGGATTTTTCAGTTGTTGAAAGAGTGTGTAAGCTTGAGAGAATTTAAGTAAAGAAAAAAACCGAAGGTAAACTAATTGAAAACGATATTTGTTTATTAAAAGGTTTATGATTCTAAAACAAATTTTAAAGTCCGGATTTTCTATTGTTTTTACATTGTCTTTTTACATTACTAAATTATAATATTTTTAATATGTTTTAAAATATCAAAATTAATATAAGTTCTGGCAATATTGGAGACATGATAAAAAATTAATACAGAATTCAATTTCGACTTTTATTTTTTATGAGAGTTAGCTTATTTCGTTTTAAGTTCGTGTTTGTAAATATAAAATTATTATTTTTTGCGAAATTTAATTATATTTAATTTTAATTTTTTTAAATGAAATATTGTTATTGTATCTAATTACAAAAATATTAAATAAAAAATTACGCAAAATCAACAATAACTAAATAATAATAATAATATTAATTGAAAAAATCAACAAAAAATAATTACTTGAGAAATCGAAGAAAAAATATTATTAACATTTATTAAAAAATAGTTTTATCAACAATTATTGATAAATCATTTTAAAAAATAAGGTTAAAAATTTGTATTAATGTCAATAGAAAATAACTTTTATTAATATTAAAAAAGACTTACATCTTAATTGATATTATTCAAAAGATAATCGGATTGATTTATCTTACGGTGGTCTGTCTCACATTTAACTTGTAAATATATATATATATATATATATATAAAACTTAAGATGGCAATGTGGATTGATTTATCTTACGGTGGTCGGTCTCACATTTAACTTGTAGAAAATGAGTTAGGTAGGCAAATCTATATAAAAAATGT
>Ga0214545_1007833_pt1 | contig 17529 bp, 18 predicted proteins | sample CNSS4metaG_FD_160064 | JGI IMG/M metagenome (GOLD analysis project Ga0214545, IMG submission 160064) | Root nodule microbial communities from cowpea collected in UCLA plant growth center, Los Angeles, California, USA - CNSS4 | ecosystem: Host-associated > Plants > Roots > Nodule | place: USA... | reverse complement strand
ATATATATATATATATATATATATATATATATATATATATATATATGTATACATATATATATGTATATGTATGTATACATATATATATGTATATGTATGTATACATATATATATGTATACATACATATACATATATATATATGTATACATACATATACATATATATATATGTATACATATACATATGTATATATATATATATATATATATGTATGTTTGTATGTTAATGATGTGTGATTAATGAGTATGATAAGGTATGTTTTATCTTGTTAAAGATGGAGTGGTTTCCAATGGAGGAAGCATTATACTCTTTTGTGTTAGATATATTAAGTAGGGGACTCAATAAAGGGATTATCTCGATTCTACTAGGTATTCAACTCAAATGGAATAAGATATTTGGTTGTAAGAGTCGAGATGGAGGTTACTATGTCAAGGGATTGATTCAAATGGGAATCTTTTCAAGTTGACATATATGAACTAACTCTACTTATAAGAAGGTTAATATAACCATGACCTTATGAGTCTAAATGTTATCGATATCTTTGACAACTCCACTAAAAAATAGAAATTATAACTTAAATAATGACTTCGTAAAAAAATATCATTAAAGTATCTATTTTAAGATTAAAATAAATAAATAATAAAGACATAAAATTTATTTAATAGGTTAAATATATTTTTGTTCCCTCAAATTATAGTAAAAATTGAAATTAGTTCATTTTCGAAACATTAAATCAATTTAGTCCCTATTTTTAGAAATGCGTAAATTTAGTCATTTTAACTAAATTTTGTTAATTTTATTTGACATTTCAAACAAGTTTCTCAGCTAACATTGAAGTGGAGATGTGTCGAACGGTGTAAACAACTCAAATAATAGTATGGAACGTGTTTAAAACGTCAAATAAACTTAACAAAATTTGATTAAAATGACTAAATCTATGCATTTCTAAAATTGAGGGACTAAATTGGACTAAAATTTCAAAGAGTAACTAATTTCAATTTTAACTGGCCAAAAATATATTTAACCCTTATTTAATTGAATTACACACTAATAAAATCATTAAGTGAATAGCTATTTATTCAAATATGTATTTTTTTAAGAAAATTACTTATTTCAATAATTTATGAAAAGAATGTGCATTTTCATTAGAAGCTTATAATAAAAATTATAACTTAAATGATGACTTTCGAAAAAATATCATTAAATTGTCTGTTTTAAGATTAAAATAAATAAATAAAGACATAAAAGTTATTTAGTTGAATAGCACCCTCTTCGTAATAAAATCATCGTTAACTAAATAGCGATTTATTGAAATATATAGTTTTTTAAGAAAATTACTTATTTCAATAATTTATGAAAAGAATGTGCATTTTTATGAAAAGCATATAATATTTATGTTAATTGTCTCGTCATCCAATTTAGTAAGAGAGTATAGACTAAGAAAAGAAAAACAAAACAAGTGAATTAATTAATTAAGTAGAGAAGTGAAACGCTTAAATAAACCTAATCCCACTTGAAGAGGCTTTAAAACCAATTCAAAATATGGGTCGTACACCATAATTCCATAGGCCCACTGATATACTAAACATGTATACTTTCATCGCAATTAAACAAATAATATTCGATTATAAGTAGAATTATGAGCCGGGTAGGCGGTTCAAGTAAAATATTTGTTTTAGGTTTTAAATTTTTTTATTAATAATATTTTTTTATTAAATTAATTTTAAAATTATGTTTAAGAAAAAAGTCTCAATTTTTTTTTACTATTCGTTAATATATTTCTATTAAACTAATTATAAAATTATGTTGAAGATAAAACAAGCCTAAAAAAATTATTTTATTATTAACTCTATTAAATTAATTATAAGTTTAAGTTTGGAAATAAAATTTAATTAAATTATTATTAGTGTATGTTAATTTTTATTGGTAGTAAAAATGATAATTAACGAGTTAAAATTTTTTTTAGTAAATTATTATTTTGTTTATAAGAAAGAGAATGATTAACTATCTTTATTCTCTTATAATCGATCTAGATTCTATTTTCTTTTTTTATCTCTCCATTACTTCTCTTGCCTCCCCTAACTTTCTTCTTTTCCAATAGTCTTTTTTTTGTTTTTTTTAGGATTTTGGCATATTACATTCCTTACATCTCTTGAATCTCATGTTGTCCGTATGTACAATTTTTTCATCTCATTTATGATTTGTTATTCTGTTTTTGATTTTTATAAGAATTAAAATGTGTTTCTTTTACCTAATTTTGTTTTTCGGTACTTTTCAATGTACGAGTTTTGAGAGTTTTTTTTATATGTCTTGACGAGGAACTGATTTTTTTTACGAAACTATTAATTAGATTATGAATTAATCTTTTCTTGGATAATAGATTAATTAGAACATAATTCAATGTTAGATTTTCTGTAGAAAGATAATTAAGTTTAGGGAAAAAAAGATTTACTATCTAGTTGAGAAGAACAATAATTTTTTTAATTACTTTTATTAATGATTAATCTCAAAAGAAACAACTCTACAGGTTTGTGAAAATTTGAGACTTGAGAACAAAAAAGAGACTTGAGACTTTAAGATACTACAAGTCTACTGTCGATATTATTTCTTGACAACTAGAACCAAATTTTATTATTTTAATTCATTCGTTTTATATATTTATCTTTAGTAGTGTTTTATATATTATAATTTTGTATTTCATATAAAAATATATAGATATGTCAACTAGAAAATTTGAATGAGGCTATTCAAAAATCCAAAAGAAGAGAAAGAAGAGAAGAATTAAAACTTTAATTGCATCACAAAAAAGAGCTACGAATAAATTTGAACAATTTAAAATATATGAAGATATTTTTGGTTTTTTATTTAGTGTTAAAAAATTAAAGTCATTAGATTATACATTTTTTAAAGAAAAATGCTTAAACCTTGAAAAATCTTTAAAACATGATAATTTATTGGATATTGATGGATTTGATTTATTTTCATAATTAAATATCTTAGGGGAAATTATAGGTTTGAAAAATGATAAACCAATTAACATTCTTAATTATATAAAAATAATAAAATTTTTCAAATAAATATATAACTTGGAAAACGATATTCTAACTCCCACTTTTTGACAACATTTTTACTCCTTGACGTGGTACATCTGACATGGAAATAAGATTTTACTAAATTTTTCTTTTAAAATACACGGCGACAATTGCAGGGTGAGAAATTGAAAGTGAGGAGGGAGGAGAAAGGCATTTTCTCTCGCACAAACCCTTTCGAAATGGGAAAGCTCTTCAATCAGTGAGGTTAATCACGTTTTCTCTCGTGCACACCCCTTTCCAATTGTATTCGCTCTTCAATCAATGAGGTGAAATGACTTTATCTTTTTCAACCTCGTCCTCAAATTAAATCGACGAGAGGGTGAGCGTATTACCCCTTCTCCAACTTTTGTTGTTGTTCTTAAACCCTAACGGAAACTCATTTCGTTCAAGGATTTCTTTTGTCGTTGGAGTGGCGTTAGGGTTGTGGCTTCCTTCCATCATTCGATCGAGTCCCGATGGTTGTGCGTGGAGACTTACGCGTGGACCCCAAAAAGTAAAGGTACACATTCATTAATCCCTTAATAACGAGATTTGACTTACTGAGAATCCTTTGGCTGACTTGAGCGTCAGAGTCTTCTCCGCAGGTAACCCCTCTTGGGTCCAAGCCAGTCCAAGCCGTGATACTAGCAAATGGCATATGCGAGCCGAGGAGAAGCCAACTAGAGAGATTGCGGATTGAGGTAAGGTTATATTTGTGTTTGACTTCTCTTATCTGTTCTACGCAGGAACAATTAGCGTCCACCGTAGGGCACGAAGTAACACCTTACGTATCAACCCGCACACTGTCGACGATGGTTTCTACTCGCAGTAGAGTTGGAGTCACGAAGCAAACTGAAGCAGGTCCCACAGCGCCTGCTAGCACCAACTTGGACTTGACCGCCATCCTTGAAGGCCAAGTCAAAATGCAACAAGAGCTCGCTGATCTAAAGAAGCGCAGTGCTGATGAGATGAAGGCACTTAGGCAAGAAAACTCCCGGCTAAGGAGGAAGATTGAGGCTGACCCCACCCAAAAGGGGAAAGCCATGGAAGCGTCAAAAGCCCCCAAATGTCCAGCTTACCAGCCTAGTGAGCAAGAAAGCGAGTACAATGCTACCCCGAACACCTTCACCACCACTCAACAAACACCCAACATTTCTACCTATCACACACACTTCCATCCCACCCTCCCAGGACACACCGCAACACCTACCACTGCTGCCACCCTTCCCACTACCCATATCCCACCCCACAACTTCACCTCTACTTTTCCTACGCTCGTCCACCACCACATTCCACCACACCCGTTACCACCCCAACCACCCAAGCGTCGCCACTCTTTCAATGATTCCATCACCAACACCCCTCTCCCTACCCAGTGGGAAGCCTTCATGCTGGACCGTTATACGGGAGAAACTGACCCTGACGAGCACCTCAAAATATACATAACCCATGTCGCCCTCTATACTTCCCACGATGTCATCTTCTGCAAAGCTTTTCCCACCACCCTCAAAGGTCATGCCCTCGAATGGTTCACTAGTCTCCTGCCATACTCCATTGACTGTTTTGACACCCTTCCCCACATGTTTACTACCCATTTCGCTGGCAATCGCCCACATCAAACCACAACCCTCTCCCTCCTTGGCGTCAGACAGGAACAAGATGAGACACTACGGGCTTTCATAGACCGCTTCAGCAAAGCCGCCCTCCGCACACACCACATAAACCAAGAAATGATACTCCAATGTATAGCCCTCACTCTCACCGTTCGCCAACAACGTCTACCTCCACCCACCCGCATCCATGCATGAACTTAAGTTTCGTGCCGCAAATTACATCTGCATGGAAGAGATGCAGACCCTTCACACAAAGTTTTACAATGACTACACTCCCTCCACCGCTGCCCCTGATAAAACACCCTCACGGCCCGACTCCAGACCTAGAGTACCCAGACAACCACGCTTCACCAGATACGCACCGCTAAGTGTCTCCAAATCCCACCTTCTTGACAAAGCCCTCCATGCCGACCTTATCCCACCACCTAGTAAAACATCTAACCCTCCAAACGTAGACATGACCAAGTACTATCGCTACCACAGAAACAATGGTCATACCACAAACAAATACAAGGCACTCCAAGATAAAATAAAAGAATTGGTTCGTGCCGGCCATTTTCGCCGCTTCATCCGTAGAGACGAATGCCCACATTCATCTCGATCTGATCACTAACATCTTCCACGCGTCTCTCGTCGCGATCGACGCCCCTCCCAACCGACTAGCCATGAACCACAATCTGCCCGAACTAACGTCACCCCGTTTGATCCCCCACTATGCGACACTATTAACACCATCTCTGGAGGCTTTGCTAGCGGCGGATCCACCTCTTCAACTAGAAAGAAACATCTATGCCAACTCTAGTCCATTAACCACATAACTCATTCTCACCACAGACGCTACATGCCTTTCATCATCTTTACAGACGAATGCCCACATTCATCCCGATCTGATCACTAACATCTCCCACGCGTCTCTCGTCGCGATCGACGCCCCTCCCAACCGACTAGCCATGACCCACAATCTGCCCGAACTAACGTCACCCCGTTTGATCCCCCACTACGCGACACTATTAACACCATCTCTGGAGGCTTTGCTAGCGGCGGATCCACCTCTTCAACTAGAAAGAAACATATATGCCAACTCTAGTCCATTAACCACATAACTCATTCTCACTACAGACGCCGCATGCCTTTCATCATCTTTACAGACGATGATTTATATGGCATCGACCACTAGCAGGACGACCCCATGGTCATCACAGTCGAACTCGACAACTACACGGTCAAAAAGGTCCTGATCGACCAAGGCAGCTCGGTTGACATCCTATACTGGACAACATACCAGAAACTCCAACTTCCCACCAATGCCATGATCCCCTATGATGAACCTATTTACGGCTTCTCCGGGGAGAAGGTCTCCACTTGTGGGTACATAGACCTCCACACTGTTTTTCGCGATGGCACTCAAACCAAAACAATCCCCATTCGTTTCCTTGTCGTCGACGTGCCTACATCATACAATGTTCTCCTCGGTCAACCATCCCTCAATACTCTAGGCGTTGTCGTCTCTATGCCACACTTAGCCATGAAATTCCCCTCTCCGTCTGGTGACATCCTTACCATTCATGCGACCAACAGCTCGCACAAGAATGCTACATGGCTAGCCTACGTGCACAACTACCCATCCTACAAACAAACAACATTGAATGCCCACTCGACTCTGACATAGTCTTATCTGGTGATGATTTGTACGCGATGCACGTCTCGAACTCGTCAACGACACTATACCCTTGGAACTCCCTAATGGTCGCACCCTCAAGCTAGGCACCTGCCTCCAACCAAAACAACATGATATCCTAACACCCACACTCATCAACAACACGAACCTCTTTGCCTGGTCAGCCGTCGACTTATCAATTTGCGGTCCATAAGCTCTCCATTTATAAGGAAGCTAGATATGTCTCCCAAAAGAAATGGAAGCTCAAAGAAGAACGTCGATTAATAGCAAAAGTTGAAACCGTCAAATTACTTAACGCATGCTTCATCGAAGAGGCCCACTACACTACCTGGCTTTCTCACATGGTCCTAGTAAAAAAAAGTAAATGGTAAATGGCGAATGTGTGTCGATTATATGGACCTCAACAAAACTTGCCCCAGAAACGCTTATCCCCTACCAACATTGACCGGCTAGTGGACGGTGCAGTCAGTAACAAAGTCTTCAGTTTTTTAGACGCATACTCCGGATACTTCCAGATCCCAATGGCCACAACCGACATGAACAAGATCGCCTTCATCACTGACGATGCTAACAACTTTTACAAGGTCATGCCTTTCGGCCTGAAAAATGCAGGAGCAACTTATCAACGAATGATGGATAAAGTCTTCAGCCATATAATGGACAAGTGTGTCGAAGTATACGTCGACGACATGGTTGTCAAGTCCCCAAGTCACCAACAACACGTGCAGGACTTATCCACAATGTTCTCTACATTACGGCAGTACAACCTTACACTCAACCCTGAAAAGTGTAATGCCATCATTGAGATGCGAAGCCCTAACAATGTCAAAGAAGTACAACGCCCTATTGGTCGCTTAACCGCAATCTCCCGCTTCTTACCCAAATTAGCCGAGGAAACCCATCCCATCATTCAATTGCTCAAGAAATCTGCAAAGTTCTCCTGGAACGACGAATGTGAGAAAGTCTTCCAACACCTCAAAACCTCCCTTACATCTCCACCCATCCTGTATAAGCCGGATATCCGCCAATCCCTCCTCGTTTACATTACCGCAACAGATCATACTGTAAGCACCGCGCTAGTTCAGGATATCACTAGTACTCAACATCCCGTATACTTCGTTAGCCGAACCTTGCAAGATCCAGAAACCAGATACCAAATGGTGGAAAAGCTGGTGCTATCCCTCATGCACGCAGCACGACACATGCGCCCCTACTTCCAAAACCACAACATCATCGTCAAAACTAATTATCCCATTCAGAAGATACTCCAAAATATGGACCTTGCTGGTCGCATGTCGTATTGGGTCGTGGAACTATATGAGTTTAACATTCGTTACGAACCACATGGCCCCATCAAAGCTCAGTGCCTTCTCGACTCCGTCAACGACCTCCAACACACCCAAGAAGAAGACTAGTGGACACTTTATGTAGATGGTTCTTCAAACCGAAAGGGTGCATGAGCCGATATCGTCCTTGAAGGCTCCAACGACATCCTCATCGAAAAATCTGTCCACTTTTTTTTTTAAAACCTCCAACAATCAAGCTGAATACGAAGCCATCCTAGCCGGCCTATCCCTCGCACACGAAGTTGGCATCAAAACACTCACGTGCAAGACCGATTCCAAACTCACCGTAGGCCATCTAAACGACAAATTCCAAATCAAAGACCCTACCCTCTTGCAATCCTATCATCTGGTCTGCAACGTTATCCAATCCGCTTTTGATCGTGTATGCATCCAACACATCCCCAAAAGTGAAAATGTTAGGGCCGACATCCTATCTAAGCTAGGCAGCACTAAAATAAAAAGCTGGCACAGATCCCTCTTACAATAGACATTATCCGCACCATCTACAACAAACATTTGCCTAAACCTTAACCCGAACCACACTGAAAGTTGGAAAACTCCCTACATCCAGTATCTCAAACCGGTAACCCCCCACCTGATGCTGACAAGAGCTGGCTGGCTAAAGTTGCAAGATATACGATGATAGGGAACGACTTATACAAGCACAAATATGGTCAGCCACTCCTCAAATGCGTCATAGTCGAGCAAGCCCATTACGTAATTAAAGAACTGCATGAAGGCATATGCGGATATCACTATGGCGCGCGAACCGTGATGACCAGAATACTCAGAGCCGGCTACTTTTGGCCAACCATGGAAGCGAATTGCCACACCTTTGTCAAAAAATGCATACCATGCCAGAAGCACGACAATCTCATCCATCAGAAGCAAGAACAACTCCACTCCATACTTTCCCCATGGCCCTTTGCAAAGTGTGGAATGGACATCCTCGACCCCTTTACCCCGGGAAAAGGCCAGGCGAAATTTCTAATGGTCACCATCGATTACTTCACCAAATGGATAGAAGTTAAACCATTAGCCACCATCACAGCTCAACAAGTCCAGCGGTTCGTCTGGAAAGATATCATATGTCGCTATGGCGTGCCACATACGATCATAACCAACAATGGTTGACAATTCATAGACAAAGAGCTCGCTAAGTTCTACCCTGCCTCGGCATCAAACACGTAACCAACTCTGTAGAACACCCGCAGACTAATGGCCAAGCTGAAGCTGCCAAGAAGGTTATACTAGTGGAATTGCAAAAAAATTGGATAGTGCCAAGGGCCGGTGGCCGAAAGATTTATTGGAAGTATTATGGGCCTACAAATGTACCCCCAAATCCGCAACAAATGAGGGATTGGTGTACTGCACCTAGGCGGCCTAACACGACTATAAGACCTCAGAATTTAAATAATTAAATAAATAATTATTTAACAAATGCGGGTAGTAGAAGCCTTTATGGCATTTGATGCTAATTGTAGTAGAAGCCTTTATGGCATTTGATGCCACCAAAGGTCCTTAAATGACCATTAACACCCAAAATATCAAACCATTAAGGATAATTTTAATTATTTTCGTTTTTTCATTTTACCATAATTAAGAACATATATAAAGGGCAAAATAAGGCCAACCTAGAGTGTTGAGAAGAGGACGAAATTCAGAAGGGAAGAGTGAGTTGGAATTGAGAGAAAAGTTGTAGTTGTTTTGGGAGAGCAAAGGAGGGTTCTTGGGTATCACTAAGCCAAGGTTAGAAGATCAATTGGAGCAAGGATTTTTAAGTTAGGGGAGCTCTATACTGTGCTTTTTTGAATTCCAAGAATGAATTGCATGAATTTGCGCTTGTGTGCCATGAATTTTCGTGCTCTATTTGATGAGGTTGGAGTTTTGTGGTTTTTCATGTTGTTTGAGTAACCCCTTAAGTTTTGTATGAATAAGATAAGGGTTTCTGCAATGCATGATTGGGTATGGTTTCATCTCACGTTTTGAGAGTCTAATCGGGTTTATAACCTGTTCTTGTGAATGACTTGTAAAAATAGACTATTGAATTGTTTGGTAATGGGCAAATTGTGGTTTTGGCATTGTGTTCTGATGTTCTGCGTGCATGAACAGACAGAGAGTATGCTATTTTCGCTCAAGCGAGCAAGCCTCGCCTAGGCGAGGGTAGGAGAGACTCGAACCTGTTTCTGCTTGAGCGTCTCGCTCAAGCGGGAAGCTCAGGTTTTGGGTGACAGAGCATCTCGCTCAGGCAAGAGTGGCTCGCCTAAGCAAGAAATCATGAGGGGTTGCTGGTGGTTGTAGGACTCGCCGCCTAGGCGAGAGATTTGGGTTTAGGTGAAGAGAGCCCTCGCCTAAGCGAGTTTTCGTACATTGTCACTGTCACACGCTCGCTCAGGCGAGAGAGCCTAACTTAAGCAAGCCAGGCCTAATCGCTTGAGCTAAAGCTTCTAGCCTAAGCGAGATTTGTGGGTTGTGTGTATTGTTTAGATGCGTTTGATGCGACCTTGGATCAGGGGATGCTGTGCCATGAGTGGGTAGGTTCATGGATGGTGGGAACACATGATGATATAAGTGGGAAGGTTCATATCCAGTTACTCTCGTGTGAGGATACGGGCGAGGTAGGTTCGTATGGTTCAGCTCACACTTGAGAGATGGTGCATGCGGGGAGGTACGTAGCTGGTGGATCACGTGTGTTGGACTACGGGTGGGTAGGTCCGTAGTGTAGGACTACGAGTGGAGAGGTTCATAGAAGCATGACCACGAGCGGGCAAGTTTGTGCGAGCATCATAAATCCTGAGTCCAAGGCTAACTATGTTATGTGAATTAAAGGTTGAAAAGCCTTGGGGAATTAGGAATTTGGCCAAGAACTAACTAGAATAGAACAAATAGGTGTATTGTTGTTGTCTCTGATATATTATATGTTATTTAATCATTTATAAGCTCACCCTTTCTGTTTGTACTTGGCGATGATCGTATAATTCTTTACACGGGAGCAGTTGATGATACAGGTGATGTTGCTAACACTTGAGATGGAGAAATGGGCTAGCTTGGGACTCGAATTATAGACCTATTTATGTTTTTTGTTATTTTATTCGATTTTGGAAATTGTAATAAGACTATTTCTTTTTATATAGCTTTAATTGAATATTAGCACTTGAATAATTTATGAGTTTTCCCGCGTTTGGGAATAATAAAAGTTTGATGTTATTTTCTTAATTATTTATTTTAAATAAGTAATATTTAGCAGGGATGTTACAATGACTATATGGTAAAATCTGCCTACATAGCCTGCAAACATGCAAACAATTATCAATTGAATCAATGGACAAGCATAAGCGGACTAGGCCGCCTACTTTAGAGGACATGACGACATCTGCCGACCACTCCACACTTAGAATATTGAGACAAACCCCTTAAGACCAACAAATCATTGAATTAAGGGGGCCTAGGTCAAGCCCAGGTCCACCTACGATCCAATCAATAACCCAGCCTATGACAAGGTCAAACATAATTAATAAACTATAAATACATGTGGACCCCAAAAAGTAAAGGTACACATTCATTAATCCATTAATCACGAGATTTAACTTTCTGAGAATCCTTTGGCTGACTTGAGCATCAAAGTCTTCTCTGCAGGTAACCACTCTTGGGTCCAAGCCAGTCCAAGTCGTGATACTAGCAGATGGCATACGCGAGCTGAGGAGAAGCCAACTAGAGAGATTGCTGATTGAGGTAAGGTGATGTTTGTGTCTGACTTCTCTTATCTATTCTCCCCAGGAACAAGTATGTTGATCAAATCCTCTCTTCAGTTGAGATGGTCATTATGAAAGGTTCCATTAATTACTTTTTATATAAAAAATTAATATTTAATTATCATCTGATCAAGATAAACAAGACTAAAACATTTAATAAGATTTTTTTTAGTTATAGGTGCATTGTTGTTTTTTTTATATGTAAGATGGTTTTTCTAATATTTAAGGTTGTATTTTAATGGGCTCAGAAGTAGTTTTAAATATTAATTTAGTCCTTATTTAAATATTTGTTGAGTTTTTTTTACTGTAGTTCAAATATTTCTTTTCTATGAAGTTTAAATTGTCATCAAATTTAGTCCTTTTTTTCTGTAACGCTATTTACATAACTAACAATATGTGAATACTATGTCACATGTCAGCTTGTGATTTTTTCATTTCTTTTTTATTTTATTTTATTTTTTTAATTTAAAAAAAGTTGTTCATGTGTCAAGTCAGAGTGGCATTAGTAGGGTTACGTGTGAGTGTCATTATCATATGTCATTGTCTTATATTCAATTCAATCCTTATATTTGTTATTTTAATTTAATTTAGCTCATTTTTTTAATGGAACAATTTTGTGTTTTTTTAGATTGTGACCAAATTTATTTTTTATGTAAATGTTATACTAATATTTTTATTAAAATTTACATTTTGATTAAATATTTTTAAAATTATTTTTAAACCAACTCTAACCCTATATTTAAAATCAAACATAAATCTAATAATTATATTCTAATAATATAGTTAGAGTTGGATTAAAAATAATTTATAAATATTTAATAAAAATATTAGTATAATATTTATATAAAAATGACACATGACACATGTCATATTCTTTCACATACCACTAACTCATATTTTGTTCACATATCATTAAGTATTTAAACTATATTACAAAAAATAACTAAATCGAAGAAAATTAAGACTTCAATTAAAAAAAATCAGAACTACATTAAACAAACTCAATAAAAATAAAGATTAAATTAGTATTTAAGTCTTTAAAATATTTTATGATGCTTAAGCTTGAGTTTGAGTCTCCTCACGTAGACATCTGATTTTTTTTTTCACTTTTGAATTGTTCAACTTAGGACAATATGTTCTCATATACCCTGGTTTTCTACATGTTCTCTTGATTGTATCCACCTTCTTCTTTTTTTTTTCTTATGAAGTTATTTTCTCTTGTACCTCATGTTTCTTTGACCCTTAAAATCTGTTTAAACATTTTGTATATCAAAGATATTTGATCGTCAATTAAGTTGTACTATCCATCATTCTCCTTCTTTAGAGCTTTTAGAGCCTTAGTTTCCTTGCTTTTATTATAATTTTACTTTAAAGTAGATCTTGCTTGTTGGCCTTTGTTAAACATTGTTGAGGCCTCATTTTGATCACCATCTTGGAGATGCACCTCATGACTTATCTCAGATTTTTCAAGTCATGGGCCTCCTAGATGGTGATGGTTTTGGGTTTCCAAATCTTAAGTGTGTTTACCACACTAGTGTAAAAGACCCTGAAATTTTTTAATGTAGTAGAATAATAGATATGAGTTAAGTTTAACTTATAATTTCAAGAATGAGTTAAAATACCAACTATTTATATACTTCAATTGGTTTTAAAGTAGAGTAGGGATTAGTTTTTTTTGTGTGTTGAATCTGTCAATATAGTTTATTTATATTATTTGAGACAGAGCTAAAATACCAACTATTTATTCATAGCACAATATCGGTTAACAAAATGGTGAAGTATCAAGAGTTAACAAATAAGGATAACTTTTTGTATTCATACTATTGTTTAATTTAAAGTCCTAGCTTCCCTTACCTCGATACTAGGAAAATGTCTTGTTAGAAGAGAGCTCTAACAATAACAACACCACAACTCCAAAGATAGATTAGAGAGCTGAAAAACATGCACACAAAAACAAGAATAAGACTCTAAAGCGGAATTCGTGACAAAATCGAAGCAACTGAAATGGAGAGGGAGGAAAATGGGAGTTTGAGGTCAACTTACATGGTGAAAAACAGTTCTGCTAGTTGGGAGGAGAATTTCGCAGCTGCCCTAGCACAACTCCTATTTGAGACAAGGGAGAAAATGAGTGAGATGTTTTGGTTTGAGGGTGCAGAATAGGAGTATGTGGGCAGCTGAAAGGGGTTCTTGAAAAATAAATGGACTAACTCTAGGTTATCTCATAATGTAAGGCCTAGTTTTTCTGCCCTAATGTTTTAAGGATTGGCCTTAATCTGTTGGGCATAAGGGCTGGCCCATAAGGTGCTAAGGCCCCTAAAGCTGCCACGGTCTCCCATTCAGCCTCACACTTGCAAACAGTTCCTAAAATGCTGCTTTTCTTCCTTTCAGAGCTTTGCTAGGGTTAGCCGTCAACTCTCTCTAAGCAAACTCAAGCTTTTCCACTCCATGTAAGTTGCTTCTAAGCTTGTAGTAATCCTCCTCTAGCTTTATTTTAGCTTTTCCTTGAGGCTCATCCCAATGACCTAGTTCTGTTCTGTTCCACTATTTTTCTCCATCCTCTTATTTTGTTCCTAGAGTTGCTGCACTTCATTGTTCGGTGTCGAGCTCGCGTCAGGATATTCTGCTAGCTTATCTCCTGGTAAGGGAAGCTAGGGTTTCGAGTTTAAGTTATGTTTGGCCTGTTTTGGAATTTACTTGGTGCTTGTATGGACTGTACATTGCTGTGAATATATGAGATGCCTTGTATTATTATTTTGGATGTGAAACATGACTGTTACAGGGAGGACAATGGCGAGATCTGTTGCTCTCGCCCAAGCGAGACTGACTCGCCTAGGCGAGACTTACAAGAGCAGACTAGGGTGACACCCACGAACTCTCGCTCAGGCGGAGTGCTCTTGTTTTGAGCGAGGCACTGTCTCGCTCAGGCGAGAGACGCTCTCCTAAGCGATAAGGCGTGGAAGCCTTGGGGAGTCGCTGCAGTTTAGCCCAGGCGAGGAACCTCACCTTTGGGCGAGGGGTTGTCTCGCTCAGGCGAGGGAGGGCTCTCCTAAGCGAGTATGCGAGAACCTCTCAGGGCCTCTGTCGCGATCTCGCCTAAGCGAGAGTCCGTAGCTTGAGCGAGGGAACCCCTCTCGCTTGAGCAAGGGCTTCTGGCTTGAGCGAGATCTGCTGCAGGCCACGCTGTCTACTTCATTTTTGTTATGGGTTGCTTGAACTTATGATATACTTTATTTAATGCATGAGGCCTGTGAAATACATGGTATGATCTGTGGTCCACAAGTGCAAGCATCCGCTGAATCTGACTAGATTATATGTATCCAGATGAGTCGAGTCAGAGTCTAGTGTATTATTTGAGAATTCATAACATGTTTGGATGATATATATACTGCTTGGATTGTGTAATAGCATGTGACTGCTTGATGAACTATTTCTACTCTAGCTTACCATGTTTGCTTGTTTGGTTGTCTTGTATGTGGTTCTTCTTCTTTTGCGATGATCATCAATTTATTGATGTGAGCAGATGCGAGAGGCACTCGAGGTCAACAAGGAAGGGATGATCCTGCTGCGTAGTCTGTCTGGACTGATTCTCCTACTTTGGGTTTTATTATAGGGCTATGACCCATGTATTGCTTGGCCTTTACATTTAATTTAGTTTACTGTTGAACCTTATATCGGTTATGTTTTGGCATCATGGTGTGCCTCGAATATTTGTAAAGAGTAAGGTTTAAACTCCTGGACCGCATTTCTACTTTATTCTGTGTGACGCTTTCTTTAATTAATATTATTGGTTAAATGGAGCGTTACACATAAAACCAGGCCAACACTTTTTAAATCAGAAAGTAGGTCTTACAATATTCATATACACTTTTTTATTTATTTTTCATATCAAATTTTAAATACTAATAATTTAAAGAAAAAATATCTATACTTATAAATAAAAAAGATTATTCACTGTTTTTAGCGTATATCATTTATTATCAGTTTTACTTTTATTAATATAGCTTATTTTTATTGTTTTACGATTTTATAACTATTTTTTTAAATTAATTAACTGCATATAATAATAAATTATTTATTATAAAATTTTAAAAATCATTTAATTTTATTTACATTTTTTAAACATGATTTTTTGTTTTAATTATTATAATAAAATTTAAATTTTTTTTATATTATTATAGAATAAAAATTGCCAGACATATCTCTCTCTCTCTCTATATATATATATATATATATAATGCAGAATCTTTGTCGACACATAATATGAACAAGTACATATGCATATTATTACCAAATCAAAGTGGTAGTGACACCTAGGTTGAAATAATTATAAGAACATATGTACAAGAATCTTATAATTTTTTTTCTTGAGATTTTATTTTATTTTAAATAGGTTCTGTTTACCATATTGTTTTTAAGTAACTTTAAATTTTTTTTTCCGAATATGAAATGTTATAAAATTCATAATTTTGTAATTTCTTATAATTTATAAAAAAATAATATAATGTAAATATTTTTAAATATGTTATTGATACTAAAACATTATTTTTTATTACGTAAAACCTAGACTCTTGTACAAAATCCACGTTTTAATTATAAAACTATTACTATATCACATTAATATATATATTCTAACGTAATTAGAGTTATTTATATAAAATTTAAATCTTAAATTCAAGACTCTCATGTTTTGTTTGCTTCTAATAATTTAGTATTGTAGAAAAATATGAAAAGGATTTGAGGTGAAAGAGGGTGGTTTGCTTCTGTTAATTTGAAGAAAAAATGAGCTTAGTTATTAAGACAAGTTGACTTTTGAGAAAGGTTACAAAGAGTCGAGAGAAAACAATGCTTTGGTTTTTGAAAAACTACATTTCCCACTTGCATAAATTTCACGTTATTCACTTTATGCATAGTTAGTGTCTTTTGAAAATGATAGGATTTGTGAATTAAAGATAATTAATTATATAGTTTGACTATAATATAATATTAATCATAATTTACGTGTCTTTTCTTTATTTTTTCTTAATTAAAAAAATCATTTTCCCTAAATAACTTTACTTGTTTCTCCTTAATTCAAATACCCTTGAATGTAAGAAGAAAAAATAATATGAAAGCCATCCTGTGGCGAGTGCATTACGATTTTACCCTTGTTTTATGCGTTGTAGTACAAACAAACTCACACGCCATTATACTTTAACATAGCTTAGACAACAACTTGAAATTTGGATTTAAAGTCCGTGAGATCTCATTAGAGGATTTTATTTAAATTTGAAAGTGGCAGATGTTGATTACCTTTATTGTGAAATCAACAAGATAAGAATAAAAATGAAACTTGTAGATTGGTTAGTTCTGACTAATTTGAATTATCAGGGATGAAAATTTTATTTCGTAGATATCTTTGAGGACTTCTAGTACCATCGTCATATAATATTGAGTTTCAAGGTAAGACGTCACATGCAAAGTCGAAATGTAAAAAATGCAAATAGTTTGATTAGTTGAATATTGCATTATATGTATGTGGATATTTTAAGTCTCCATACCAACAATTTTGCAATGTTACAGTATGAGAACATTTTCATAATTTGGACTAATATTTTAATTAATTGACCTCATCCTACAAATGTAGACACAATGGAATGTATCTTTTATAAGTCATTCTTATGATACACATTTATAGACTTATTAGTGATGCAACAATGACCTTAGGTTGGTCACCTTTTACTGTAAGAATATTGAAAAGATTGAATATAATTAATGGCGATGAAGATGATTTTCACAACTATTACCTACAATACTACGCAGGTAATGTTTGACTGTTTTAATGAAATTACTTTTCTTTTCAATATTGCAATGTAACGAGATATCCCTTAATAATTATTAATATTTTTTAATATTTTTTAATATTTTTCATAAATATTTTATGTTATTATAATTGTTTTTGTTACCACAATTATATTACCTGTTATAATTGTGATGGTTTGCACGTATTATATTTATGAATGGTTTAAATATATTTAGCATATATCGAGGTATCTAGTTATGTAATTTGTATATATATATATATATATATA
>Ga0214545_1007829_pt1 | contig 17535 bp, 13 predicted proteins | sample CNSS4metaG_FD_160064 | JGI IMG/M metagenome (GOLD analysis project Ga0214545, IMG submission 160064) | Root nodule microbial communities from cowpea collected in UCLA plant growth center, Los Angeles, California, USA - CNSS4 | ecosystem: Host-associated > Plants > Roots > Nodule | place: USA... | reverse complement strand
AGCGATTTACTTTGAGCAAGAGAGACTAAGCAAACCCAAAACTTATTTTATTTCGAACAAAACCCTAGTCCCTTCTTTTTCTCCCTGTCTCGGTTCCAATTGTGTGTACAAAAACAGAAGATGACGATGAGAAGGGGAACCACAAACTCAAAACTTAAATCCTTCTTTTTCTCCCAATTTAAGTTCCAACGCGTATTCAATGCCACGTCAACAATTAAAATAATAAATCAAAATTCTTTTCAAAATTCCACCTGCCAGTAACACGTAAGGGAGTAAAAAAGTAGTAACTTTTAGGGAGTCAGTTTATCATTTTCCTTTTTGGAAATATAAATTATAAAATAAAATCAACCACTTTTCTTAAAATTTATTTTATTCTATAATTACAAGGAGATAAATATTATTTGGAAGAAGTTTGGTAAGAATAATTAAACGCTATATCTTATTCTTTGAAGTAGATTCATTCCTTGACTTTAACTAATTAGGCTATCATACATTCTTAATATTGGCACATAAAATATTGGTTACAGGAAATATTTTAAATAAATGCGAAAGAACACTTCAATACATTTCTCTATTTTATTCTTGGTAAATAGTTCTGGTATCTTCCTATTTTATTATGAATTAGATTCATAATTTAAGTATGAGTTTAAATTTGTAAATATAAATGAAAAAAAGTTAAGTATCAATTAAGAAAGAAAATTATTGTTTTAAGATTTTGAGTTGAAAGTCATTTTAATCTCTAGTTTGAGGTCAGATCACAATTATGTAAGTTATTCCTAATAAACTTTTTTCTTATAAATTCATCAATGACATAGAGTCGTTACTTCAAGAAACATATATAAACTTATTATCTTAAGGTTTTTTGTTGAAAGTGGTGTTATGTAAGTTGGACTTGTAAAGTGTTAAAAGTGGTCTTTAAGCCTAATTCAACCCTACAAAATCGGTGTGTAAAGTGAGGTTTGCACCTTACTTATATAATATGAAATTGTCTTATCTTTAGTCGATGTAGGACTTCCAACGTACACCCATCACGCTAAGGTGTATACATCTTGTGCGTGAAACTATAAATGAAGGATCTGATAGCGGTCTGATAACGGGTGGACTAATATGCCCGAGAAATCTCGTTAGGATAAGTTTTAACCTAGCTTTGATACCATGTTAAAAGTGGACTTTAAGCCACAAAACCGACTTGTAAGACGAGGTTTGCACCTATAAGTATGAAATTGCCTTATATATAGTCGATGTGAGACTACCAACATAAAGAGAAAAACAACAATGATATTAGAAGCATTGGTTTGTCTTGGTGTCTGAGTAACTACACAATATAATTAAAGGTTGTCATACATGTTTTCAATCAATGGGAATATAACAATGTAAATCATCTTGGTGCTTGACTTACATCGTTATGATAAAAACAACAACATAACAACAACCATATAAGTAAATGTCGTCCTACATGCTTTCACTCGAGGAAAAATGTACCAATGTAAAAAGGACTCTATTCTTTGAAGAGGAGATTGTTGGAAATCAAAGTGTGAGTTTAAATATTACATTTAGTAAAAATAAGAAAACTAAGCATTGTATAAAAAAAAAAACTCATAAACTCATTGCTTTGAGGTCCAGGGTTGAAAGTGATGTCAATCCCTTATTTAGGTTGAACACATATCATATTTGTGTAATCTATAATGAATCTTCCCTATCGGGAAGAAAAACCATGATGTTAAAAATAAATCAGTTCAATTTAATTTATTTTTGCAAACAAAACAAATTTGTAATTTGACTCGACCCACTTCAGTTGGTTAAATCCCTTTTGAATATTTTATTCTTTCAATTTATTTTATATATTTGTTCTAATATAATCAAAGTGGTTTGACTTAACTCATTTTTTAATATAAATACAAACAAAGTGATAGTTTATCTAATCGAACATTATTATAAAAATAGTATTTAAAAAAAAAAATATATATATATATATATATATATATATATATATATATAAAAGTTAGTAAACAAATGCATTAACCAGCTCATAAACTATTAAAATATTATTCAACAACATTATAGTTTTTAAAATAATTAAATTATCAACCTACATAATATTAAGTAATAGATAACTATAACAATAAAAAAAACTTATAAAAATATGGTAAAAAATTAAAGTTATTGATGGTAGATTATGAATCAACCAACTTTTAATCCAGACTCACGTCTAAGAAAACTAAATTTGTTTCCAACTCAATCCTACTTGTACATATCACTTCAAGTATTAGATGAGATGGGTGTAGTTAGTCTCATGTCGTTCGGCTTAGATCCTCATGATCAGTCAGTTGCGAAATAAGACAAGTTTGGTAATTAATTACGGAATTATCATTTTAAAGAATAATAAAAGGTAATTGGGCTATTAGACAGTTATTAAGATAAAAGACTTATTCATAATGCCTATAATTATGTTGTGTAGGTAAGACATTTAATACTTTTGAGTCTACTACATTTCTTAAACTCTGCCTTAACCTGAACACTAACTTGAGCGTCAAACTATTTTGACATGTTATCGACGGAATGAAACAAACCAACAACAAAAAAATAAGGAATCAGGAGAAAAAGATTAAGCAGCAAACTCTGTGACATAATGAATGAAGCGAATATTAATATATCCTTAGCCTTATAAGAACACTACTCGAACCCATAATAAATTGAACTGATTTATAGATTTAAATTCATTTTAACATATATATCTTGTTGTTTTTTAATTTGTAATATAATTAATTTGGTTTATAGTTCTAAAAGGTAATAAAAAAACGAGTATAATGTATACTAGTTAGAGTTACTACCGTAAATTAATTCATGTTAATATCGTCATACTGAGTCAAGATTGGTGCATTAATTTATACCAGGTTTAGATAGAAAAATAAATATATCTCACAGAAAATTAATATTTAAAATTAGGAATGTCAAAGCAGGTCAGGCCCGCCGCCAAGAAAAGGACGAGTCGGTTGCAATTTCCAATCCACCAACTCGTTGTAACCTGATCCGCCTAGCCCGTCAACCCTTTTTTTTTAATTTTTTTATGTTAAATTTAAAAAACAATTAAAAAATAATACATTTTTATATTATATAAATAAATTTTTATATATAATAGATTTATAAACATAAATTTTAAAAAAGTTAAAAAAATAAATAAATAAGGGACGGACCAACTTGTCCTAAAACAGTATGGGTTACAATATTCAACCCATTTATTGGTAACAGATCAGCCCAACCCGACTTATTTTTGGCAGACCATAAACAAAATAGATCAGACAGTTCGTTTTGTCATACCTATTTCAAAACTGATTCACATTACTAAAATCACGATAAGTTATGTTTCCCATCAACCAACTTAAAATTGAGCTTACAGTACACCATGAATCTGACCAATCTATATTTTTAATTAATTAAAACATGCATAAACATTTCAATCGCTGCTCACTATATTTTTATATATCATTTATCAAATATAATCAAAACTCAGATGATGAAAACTTAATTAGAGAACATTAAACATCAAAATTATAACCTAAATACTATATTAGCTACAACATTAACTCCTGAGCACATTTATCATCAAATTCAATGGTTAAAAACATCAAATCAATAATATTCATTCTTACCATAAATTTGTCTCACAGAGTCAACCCCTAGGCCCAACCCAACTCACCAACAAACACCACACTCTAACTAATTTCCCAGCCCACCACCTTCTCATGCAACCACCCTACATGGATACAACTTAATAAATATATTCATGTTTCTGATAACTCTTTAATTAATTGTTCACTATTCAAGGGACTTCTCAATTGAATTTTTAATTCATCAATGAAGTTTTGTAGTTGGTATCTGAATTTTTTACTTTACTTGAAAGTGAAATTAAAAAGTAAGGTGTTCCTTTGATTTCATCTTTATAAATGTAATTCTTTAGTATGAATAAGTTTTACCATTTTTCTCATTCTTACCTTTTTTTTTTTCTTTTCATATTATTGTGTTTTTAGTATGGATAAAATGTAATTAAGTTTAAAAAAAACAGTCAAATCAAAAAATGTTAAATTAAACAAATCATCAGTTAAAAGATAATATTAATAAAATAATTATTTTAATTTAAAAAATATATTTAAAAGGTAAAATTGAAAAAAAAAAGTGAAAAACAAAAGAAAATTTTTCCTTTATATATAGATATAGATGTATACAAAAATTTAAGAATATCAAATATATAAAATATATTAAAAATATTAAATTTTAAAAAAATATTTGAAATTATATATTAAATTATATAAATATAAAAAAAAAAAAATTTGGGAGAGCATGACCCTCTTTATCATTATAAAGGTCCGCCTTGGGTGCGAGTCGAAGGAGACTCCATATGACAAACAATATGCTATGAAAGAGGATTATACTTTGAAAGTTATTGAGAGTGGGGTTAACTCTGTCATTACTTGGTTGGGGACACTAACCTTGAGTATTGAAACATCATCTGATAAATTGAGAGCAAACATGACAGGTGCATAGTTTTACAAGTCCATTCAATACACTAATATTCTAGGAGTAAGAGTCTAGTATTATTTTTTTATTGAGTCATATGTAACTGGTAGTTGTTTGAGCAATTGGACTGGGCCGCGTGGGCTGATATCTGGTAGTTGATTTGATGATTGAGTTTGTGGGTTGAATTTTAAATGAGATACTGTGATGGAGCATGATGATTTGACATGAGACATTTGATGTTCAATAATTGGGAAACACATATGTTTTGTCTTGATGGACTTTAAAGTAAAGGTTCACTAAATTATGTGATAGTTGTAGCTTGTTAAGTATGACGGAATATTTGTTTAATTAGAAACTTAGACTGAAAATAAGATATTACTTTGAAATATGAAAAGTATATTTCTTTTATGATAGTTATTATTTCCTTATATCTCATTCCTTTATTTTATTTTTGTTTATCTTTTAAATGCATTAGCTCACCTTAGTGTTTTATTTTCGTGCTTCTTATCCTTTTTCTCTGTGATGATCATATCAAAATACGTGCAATGATAGGTTAAGAAGAAGATAATAGCTCTGGAGTGTGGTGAGTCATTTAAAACCTAATTCTAACTAGTTTAGATATGAATTATCCTAGACTGTTGTAGTTATTGTTCTAAGTAGATTTTATTTTGAAAATTTTCAAATATAATTTCAGTTTATTATCACATTTGATACTAATAATATGTAATAAATACCTATAATTATCTATAATTTCCTATAAGTAGAATGAAAATCTTTATATATGAATGAGTATAATAGAAATAGAGGACGTGACAATTATTTTATTAAAAACATCTAGAAAAATAAAAATATTTTAAAATGCTTGAAATTGTAAAAGTCATTTTGTATAACTTCAGCGAAAGTAAATCACAATAAGTAAAGGAATGGATATATTTTTACACTTAATAAAAGAAACCAACTTAAAAACTCAAAATAATAATATTTGAATGATATTTGTTTTATTTTTAACTTAAAGTTGTAATACTTATTATTATATTACTAAAATAAATTATCAAGTAGATATATATTTGTTATTATTAAAAAATTTGTGAATAGACAAACAAAATCACAACTCTTTATGTATGGGTTTTCCAAGTCAAATTGTTGTGCTAATGTATGAGGAATATTATATGCACTAACCATGTTTTATATTACCAACCACCAAATACCAACTCCAAGGACAATTAACCACAATATTCACCAAAACATTAAACAAAAACTAAGTAGTTTTGACTTGGAAGTAGAGAAAAAAATTAGTGGCCCCCTTTTTTTTATTTTATCTATCATTTAATATTTTTTCACTTAAATATATAAAATGTTTATATACATAAGACCAAAAATTCAGAAAACCTTTACATGAAACAATCCTCCTATGATCTATTTTTATTGATTATTATTATAAAAAAAGTAGACACCCATTTATATATAGTACATGTGCTTCCACTAATATTATTAAAATGAATATAACGAATTAGATTATGTTGTCTTCATACAAAACCATAACATTAAATTACGCAGACAAAAATAAAAAAAATATATATATATATATATATATATATATATATATATATATATATATAATATGAGATTAGGAGGCCTTTAAACCTTTAATTAACACTTTCTATTAAAACTAATCATAGTTTGCAGGCTTAAATTAAAAGCTAACTATTACATGAAGTTTAAATAATATATGTTTGGCTTTCTCTTTTTTTTTTTCAATCAAATATTCCTTCAACAATTATAAATAAAGAAAATGTCACAAAATTATAACAACACATTTTTCAATAACGTCATTCATGTCTTTATAATTTTAATAAATTATATAAACTACGTTAAATAAAACATTAGAAAGTAAAGTGTTAATATTTGTTCCATTTACATGACTATTAGTCTCAACTGAAATGGTAGAAATTATTACATACCAGCGTGTGAGTAACGATTATAATTACTATTCAGAGTGGCGGATCTTGACTAAAATTTTTGGAGAAGTCAAAATAATATATTTAAAATTTATATATTTAACATTATTACCACTAATTCAATAAAAATGAATACATAATTTAGTATAATTATAACTATAAAAGAAACTACACATATTTTGTCTATCGTTTTTTTCATATTCTTGACCTTATCAAATAATTCAATCATAACTAAATTTTTCAGATTTTTTTTTTCAATATAAATAAGCATATTATCTACAAAATGTTCATTTTTCATTTTACTAATGTGCACATATCGATACAAGAGTCATGTATTTCATTGTGATGAGCAACGATATTGTGTTGTTTTGATTTTTACTTTTTCTTTTATCAATTTTAAAAAAGGAATTTATTCTTTTATTTTTCATCAATATACCTATTTAAAAAACAAGTTTAAGACTAAAAAATAATCATAATCTAATAAAAAATTGAGAGACATAATTACTAAAAAATATTATGATAATCAAGTTCACTTATAAATTGTCTATAAAAAATCATATAATACATGACTTACTCTTCTATGTTCATAAAAAATAATATACAAAATGTTCATAAAAAATAATATACAAAATATCATGAGATAAAAAATAGTGCTAAGTATTAAACAAGTATTTCATTAAGCAGTAAGACAAGAGAAAATTACTTCTTTTTTTCCTTTAAAAATGAAAGAAAAAAATATAAAAGATGAGAATAAAAATAATGAATTTTTGTTTAACTTATTTTCTTCTTCGACTACAAAAAAAATTAGATAAAGGTGAAAGATGAGTATAACATATGAAAAACTCAAGAATGAAAAGAGAAAATGAAAATTATCTTAATAATTTTTTTTCTTTATCATATTTGATTTTATGTTTTACTATTTTTTAATATTAAAATATTGTACTTTATAAAAAAGATAAAAAAATATCTAATTTAATTTTTCATTAATTTAAAAAGATCATATAATTTTAAAAAATTAAAAAAATATACATAATTTAAAAAATAGGAGAGGGGGGCCGTGGTCCCTGTCGCATCAAAGCTCCGCCCCCAGGGGAAGACAATAACTAAACTTTATTACAGATTAAGTAAACAGAATTATAAAGTAAGGTATGTCTACTAATCCTTGTTTAAATTGGGGAATTTGCAGTGATAGTGTTTATCTGGGATCATTTAAGCAATGGAGTGGAAAACAAGAGGAAATGAAAATGGCAAAATGATTGTGTTAGCCTGATGATAATAAAATGATGTCAATCAATTCTATATTTGTTCCACTACTAGCAAACTGTTTCAGACAAGTTGAAGCGGTGTACAAGCAAAAATACACACCAACTGTTCCACTACAACCAACCCTACGTGGGGAAGAAAAACAAACAAGAAAGGATAAACATGGGAAGCACCCGCCAATTAATTTAGTTACAACTGCATGCATGCATGGCTTCTGAAACATCAATTCAGCAAGGCTTAATTTCAAAACCTATGCTCAGAAGCGTTCGAGCTGATTCCATTGCTTTCTCACCCCCAAGCTCCAGGGCTTCCCCAGTTAGTTCTCCTTCCGTGTCCACCGACCATTGAGTAGAAACTTTCTTCTTCTGTGGGGAATCGGGTTTCTTCACCTGCAAACTGTTCATGGACGCGGGTGCTGCAGCTGCCACAAGAGGAGCACTTGGTGGCCCGTGTCGTTTCTTGGGCACAGGCATGTCATGGTCGTGTACTCCCTTGTATGTTATAATCACCGCATCTGAGTTATCTACGGCAGATTCAATGTGCTTTCTCACAGGACATCCAGCAGAAGTGCATCTGTAGTAGTTCCTGAAAAATTCAACAGCTCATCACAACAAAGGAATAGATTACCACTTCAATCGTCAAATTATAAAAACAAAAAAGAGGAAGTCACTGTGCCATATAGAAGACGAGTGGGGCAGCTGTTTGGTCACTTTTTCAGAAACAAACAGAAAAAATCATTTTCGCTTATTTTATTTTGAGATTTTAAAACTGGCTCCATGTTCCAAAGAAGGGAAAAGAAAAACAGAGCAATCTGAAGCTATTCTTATTCGATTTTAAAAGTGATTTGTACCAGTGGTATATCATTGTAAAAATTGTAAACTTGTGAAACTTAAAACTCATGTCTTCATATTCTCTTCTCGCAAATGTGTTTCTCTTCTCCGCAAGTATTCCTGCGAACCTGCTTTTCTTCCCATGGAGTAAGTTGGGAAGCTCTCAATGGTTTGGATTTTTCTATACCAATGGTGACTCAGCTGTCCCCATCACTTTTGGCTACTGGTGGCATGGCAATACCTTACCCTATAACAGCTCGCACACGCCATTTCATTTACTACCCACCGTAGTCTCACTGAAAAACTGCCACCGCCTAGCATCACAATTCCAGTGGCGTAGACATGTTGGTGTGAAGACTTTTAGGAGACGAATGTTAGAAAGTTATTTGGTTAGGAGATGAATGTTAGAAAGTTATTTGGAACATTTTTCATTAATTTTTGGTTTTTAAGAACTGCTTTAGAAGTTCTGCATCCAAACAATTTTCAGACTATTATTTCAAGGAAAAATATTCTAAAAGGACCAAAACAAGTTTTGAAATCAAGGTAAAAACCAAATTTTAAAAAGAATAGAAAAGCAATTTCAAACAAGCCCAAATGACTAGCATATTGCATTTTACAGAATTGCTACTTCACCACTTAGACATCTGTCCTTGTCCATTTGCCCATAGGAGGCAGCACTTATCAAAAAAGAATGAAAACCAAAGGTGGAGGTGGTCTACACCACCCCACCAACACATCTTTCACTCAAGAAGACAAGAAATCTCGTCCTCCCTGTTTTGGAAGGAATGTACTGATAGTTATTGTAGAGCAAATGATGTAACCACAAACTAAGGCTGTGTAAACTCCAATTTCCATTAAATTACTTTTGCAAACTGAGTTTGTGAAAACAGCTCTCTTTAATTCTATATCAAACTCAATTTCAAGGCCAAATTATGCTAAAACACACTGTTTAATTTTCAAACTGAAAACGAGACATGCAAAACCAAAAGAGAAAATTAGCATCCAAATGGTTTTGGACAATAAAGAGAAGATGTATGCCCAAGATATCGACTCCAGTTGATTTTGAGAATAGAAAATCAAGTGAAAAATACATCAACGTTCTATGTAATTAAGATGCTTCTTTCATTACTTGTTGCACCAAGGAGCTAAGAATATGCATCTAAACAGAATACAGAATATATCTGAAACACCAAACCAAGTTGGAAAATAGACCTTCCCAATATCTCGCTAGAGCTGTTAAAAAAACTTCCAAAACTGATTGGACTGTTAAAAGATAATCTTCATGCAGGGAAAATATATCAGTATTTGGCTCATATTTTGACTTACTATTTACAACTGATTGAAGGTTTGCATCCATGAGAGACAGGAAAGTATACACAGACTCCAACTCTTCTATTGCACAAACTCACCCTAATGCTTTAGAAAAATCCACCAATACATTTTTTTTTGTAAAAATCACCGAAAAACTAATCTGCGGTTGCTAATAATTTAGTCACGCTCAAAAGATCAACAACGAAATAAAAATTCAACTAATTTTTAATTTCTGACAATTGACTTTACTATGTTCTATGGAAGCAGGCCTAAAAAGAAGGCCTGTCTTTGCGCAAATGAACAACAACATTCAATTTCAAAACAAAACCTGTGCCAATTATCACAAAAAGAGTTCCACTACTATATTTTCATCAGATAATTCAAGTTATTTTAGACTCTACAAAGTTTTCTTTAACTAAGTACAAATTTTGCTGTCAACAGCTTTTCAGCTGAAGATAATAGAAAATACAGTTTTCTGGTTATTATGAACCTCAGCAGTTAGAAAGAACTTCCACAGAAAAGGGGAAAATAAAAAATGTGCGTATGGAGAGAGAAGGCCAATACTATTAAATATTAACCAAAATGGCAAAAGAAGCACTAGCTAGAATAATGTATTCGAATTGCACATCATTGACTTTGAACTGCATGCAAGCAAATAAACGCCAAATACAATTTCTTATTGGACTCTACAATTTATCGGATTTTTTTTTTTTAAATTGACACCCATTAAATCTAAATAGAACTTATTTTTTCACTAACATTGTGTAAGGATACTAACTTGTCAATGCAAAAAATAAAAAACATGCTAAGGACTGGACAGATTAAAAGGAAAAGAAAACAGAAAGTAAGCAATATATAGACATGCACCTGGGATGCGGATTTCCCTTCACCATTTTCTGCCCATACTTCCGCCATCGATAACCATCACCAGATATCCCCACATCCCCTGCTGCATGTATGACAAACTTGGGCTTCTTTCCAGGTTTTACAGGAGAATCCATGTCTGTTAAGTCTTTCTTCATTCTGGATATGAAATTAAAGGAAAGAGGTTAAATACTATCCTGCCACAATTAGAAGAAAATGGGCTTATTATCTTTCCTTTTTTTTCCCGTAAAGTCTGAGTTCATATGCAGACTTACCTTTTTTTCGGCTCTGGCTCATTTACATGTTCCTCTTTCAAAATAACTTTACCATTACTGATACTAGAAGCATTTGGCCGTTTCTTATCAGTGCTGCAGGGTGCTTCTTGCAGAGATTCTTTTGACGAAATGGATGGATCAGGATCCTTCAGAAGTCTGACAGGCTGATCTGGAACACTTTTTTCTACAATAGGTTCGCTGGCAGACGGAATCTTATTTTCCCTAAGAGAATTAGTCTTCAGTGGAGGATCATGACTGTGCTCACTTTTATAAACAATCTCTATCACATGACCTGAATGGTCACAACATTCAATCTTCTTAGCACAACAGTCTGAATGAGTACACCTGTAATAGCTTCGAGAACCTGTAGGACTCTTTACTTGCTTCTGACCATACTTCCGCCAGTTATATCCATCAGATGCTGATGACCTTGCAACAGAAACAGCAGATAAGGTTTTGCCACCAGAAGAACTTTTCTTATCTACCTCTGGCAAACGTGCATTATTGACCTTTGGAGTAGATAATTTTTGTTTGGGTACAGTTGGACTAGAAACAGATGATAAAGATTGTGTAACAGAAGTTGGTGGCAGTTCAGACAATGGAGTTGAACACACAGACAGCTGAAGCCGATTTGTCTGAGTTGGAAGTGGCTGGGCTTCTCCTCCTTGAATAATTTCTTTTTCAGGAGGTGCATCTGTCTCCTGAGTATGAAATTATCTACTTTAGTTCCAAAGAAGTGCAATATATGTGACTTTCAGATGCTTAATTCAAACACTACAAATATTTCTTTACCTTAGGAATTGTTAATTCACGAAAGGCAATCAAGTGACTAATTGTTAATGTTTGTTCGGTGTACCATAAATTTCTACGTGGGTTATGTTAATTTTTACAATCAGTTTAAGGAAATTAGTTGTGCGTTTCATTTTCATATTGTAGTGCATAATCTGAACTGTCCTGTACACTGATACACAAACCAGAATAGAACTATGAACCCATCAACAGTGCTCCAAGGCTGAATTGGGTTAGGAAGCCAAATTCCAAAATCAAAAGGGCGAAGTACCTCCCCCGAAAAAATCCCTTAGTTGAGTGAAGCCCAAGAATGGTTTACACACAAGCCATACAGAACATGGTGCATTGTCGACCATACCTGGTTGTCATACTAAAATTCAACTTAATTACGAAAAAGGGTCATAATAGACAAACTCATGCGGGCTTTAGTAGCTAGAATATCAAGGATCAATTCACCTAAATTCTTCAAGTTACACAAAAGCTCAAGAATGGTTTATATATCTACTGTATTTTTTTAGAACTAAATCCATCATAAAATAGGAAAATGCAGGGTAAATCACAGGGATAAGAAAAGTATTCTAAAAAATTTCACAAGTGTCTTGCAGGAGTAATACACAGATTCAGGTCTCAATTTTGTAACTAGCCAATTAAGTTGCAGCAGGCACCTTTGATAGAATTTTATATTACAGCAGCCCGTTATTAGATTCTTGATTTTTCTTATCTTTTTTTTTTTTTTATGTTTCAAGCTCCTTCAATGGAATCCATCAACAGTATACTTCAAAAGGAACGTGTGAACTCTTTTTTTTTTTTATGTTGAAACTACAAAGCATTTGCTTACACTTTTTAAACGAATAAAAAGGGAAATCAGGAAGCCTGATAAGTATTCTCCTAGAATAAGTTTCATAATTTCTAATCCCAGGATGGAATGATTTTTCCGTATTGTTCTCGGACTACTCATTCAAAACTAACCATCATCATCCTGACCACCTATGAAACAGAGGAACACCCACAACTCATTCCACCTTTCAAGAAGTTAAGATCTTAAAGCTACAATAACACTTCCGAAACACTAGGTTCTTTAAAACAATATTCAAAGATCCAGTTAACCTAGGAGTAGCAACCGGTAAGAATTGCAACTGAGCAAAACTCTTCAAACGGGTTACACTTGCACTACATACCAAATCCCTAACCACAGCACAACTACAAGAAAACCCTTCCAACAAACGATCGCACAAAAAAACAACACTCAAAACCTCGTCCAAAATAATTAAATTAAATATCCTAAGATAAATGCTCTCTAACCTTACTTTCGGCTTTGCCACTGGAATTCAACGCAGCAGAGCCCCCGTGCAAATCTATCACATCAACAAATAAGTCACTGAAATATAAATATTCATTTCCATATATGTGTGCGGAAAAAAAGGACACCGCTGAACGAAATAATTACCGTCACTGCGATGGTGCTGCACAGCAAGGGTTTGCACCGAAGAGGCAACGGCACCGCCTAGGGTTTCTAAATTGGACTCCGTTCGACGCTCATCGGAACTTCGTAACTCGCCGCCATGCGACTCGGCGGCGGAGGGCGATTCGGTGAGTCGTTGTGTCTGGTTGGCGTGGTGCGGTTTTTGGTCGGAATCGTTTGGTTTGGGGTGCGGGTCTGGGAGTGCTTGGGGGCTGCGGCGCTCAGCCATGGCGCAGTAGCGGAGGATTGAGAGAGAGTGAAGTTTGGAACGGTTGCTGGTTTTATGGTGCGGAAAAGCGAAACGTTTCGAGTTTCGAGAAACGCCACTGTTAGTGTGAGAGAGAGTTTGCGGGGGAGAGGCTGTGTGGGTTCGTGTCTCTGACCTGCATTGACTCAGGTGCCTCTTTTCCTTAGCAACAATACTTAATCAATGTTTCATTTATTAAAACTAAAATATTTATTAACACCACAGTTTAATATTTAGGGGTGTTCTTAATCACATTCTAACTTCCTTCAATCCAGTGTCAATCGTTCAATTAATTTTTTACACATTAATAATAATAATAACAAAATATATATTATTTTCATTTTTCCAAGGAAGACGTTATTTTGACTGAAACATATTAATTTATTACTTTAAATATAAATAAGAAAAACAATACTTCATTAAAAATAAAAGCATCAGTCTGTTTAAATTTCTTTTAAAAATTAAATTATGGTTGTTTTAAGAGAGAAATATGTGTTTTGGTGATTTGGTTTCAACTACCCCCAAACACTCTTCAAATTATTATACAAGCATATACTGATTTACATAAAAGTATTATTAGAAATTATATCATATGTCAACAAGAAGAAGTAGTTTATATTTTTTGAATAATTAAGATTTGATGTGTTAAGAAAAAAAAATATTTTTGAAAATAATATTAATAAATAAATTAAGGTTAGTCTTTTCTGTTCATACATCATAGAACTTAAAAAAGAGTTTTTTTCATATACTTATAGTTGTTGTTTAGTTTATATATATATATATATATATATATATATATATATATAATTTTTTGTGAATTTTACCTAAATTAATAAATAGGCACCCGTTAATATGTAAAAGACAAAGAGAATATATTGAGCTAGTTAGAGATATAAAGGGTGGTAAAATATTATTAAAATTTATGCTATTAAGATTTTTATATTTTTCAAATATTGAATTGGGTGTTTAAAATATTAAGAGAATAAAATATATTAAACTAAGAATTAAAAATAAAACCAACATGGCATATGATATGTCGAATAAGAAAGAGAATGCGTTTAAGTTAATAAGTAATAAACAACAATGTACATGAAAAATATTAATAAGAGACTTTAACGTGGGACTAAGATTCAACCTATAAAGACTTCAATGTCACGTAGAAATTTCGATGACCTACATGTTTCACTTTTCATATCTTTTAAGAAATTGGAACAGAAATTAAAAGATTATCTTTTATTTATAAAAACTAGTAAACTTATTTTAACAACTGCACACAATTAGTGTGTATATTATTTATTTAAATTATTTTACATGCGTTAACAATTTAATATTTTCATTCAATTTCATAATCTCATGTACTTTATAGTAACTATCCAAAAAATAACATCATCATGAACTAATTTTCCAACCACTTTATTATTAAAGACGCTTATATAAACAAAGGATTAATCTATTAATACTATAAAAATAGCTATATAACATTTAACGTAATCTCATTTGACTTTATTTAATACTAATTTTATATTTGTTAACTTCAATAATTACTCTTATAATGATGGTCAATAAAGACTTTTACAATATAAATTCAAAATATGTCAGTCAACGTTTCTTTTATTGAAATGCTAAATACATTAATACTTCATTTAATACTTTTATGAAATATTCAGAAAATATCTTACTCTTATATTATTACATATTTTCTTCATATTTGCACAGCAAAAAAAAATGTCAATTTCTAAAAATGATAGAAGTGAAATTAATAATTATCAATAAAAATTATTATAATCTTTTAGGTTATTTTATATGGGTTTAACATTTTTAATATTAATATAATGAGAAAATAAGCAAGTCCTAATTCATTTTGTTTTCTCTTCTGCTATGAAAGAAACTAACATACGCCGTCTGTTCCTCCGTTACTAACAGTGTTTGTTGAAATAGGGATTGGTTGACGCCGTCAGTTCTTGAGTGTAATGTTCCCGATTCTTTGACTAGCTTTTTGCTTTTGCTTTTTGGAGCATTAATCGGTCTTGAATCCTATGTGTACATTTTCTCTGCCTTTCTTTATTGTCAAAGTTTAATTATTGTCACTCAAGATTTGATCATGTGATTAAGATTATAAGATGTTAACCGATTATTTCATGTGACAAGTGAAATAAATATTAACAACATAAATTTAAACAAAATTAATTTTTGAAAATAAATTTTTGGGGCAAAATATCAACTTTTAACATTTGAAGTGAATTAAAATAATATATATATATATATATATATATATATATATATATATTGTATGATAGGAAATTTATGCAATAACACTTTGAATTTTTTACCACGAGAAAGGAGTATAATGTCTTATTCAAAATAAGGGTCGACACCACTTCAATCACGCAGTCTAACACCTTAAACCAGTGTTATATAGTAATCACTTAATTAAAGTAAAATTACTTTAATAAATTCAAATTATGACACTAATGAGTTTGTTCAATATTAGTCGACCTATCCATGTCCATGAACAAAAAATAATGGGAAGGATTATGTCTGATAATTAAAATTAATTAATTAAAAAAAATATTAATTATTATCACCAAATATCACTTAATTTTATCACGGGGTTTGTAAATATACCTGTTTATTGACGGATTTTAACTTCTAAGTCAATAGAGACAATTATATTTATGTATTTTCAAGTACGCACATATCTATCATATATTATATCATATATCAGCAACCTGTGAATTTAAATATACAAGATAAGGAGAAATAAAGTAATTTTTTTCATATATTTAATAATAATTATAAGAAATACACTAACACATTCTGATATACACGTAGATTCATCACTGCACCGTCTATAAAATTTGAAATATCATATTGGTCAAAAGAAAATTATAAACATATAAGAAGTATTAAAGAGAAAATTTATTATAAGCTCGTCTCGTTTGAATAAGAACAAAGTTGAAATGTACTCATATTATATATATAAAAAATTTAACAATTTTGATGATGAAATATAAAAAAAAAAATGTAGATAATGAATCGCAGTAATTGAATTATGTATTTTTTTACCAACTTTTATAGTTAATGGCAAAAGCACTTATAGTATAGTAGAATGAAAGTTAGATTTGACATAAAAGAGGTTTGGGGAGGAATATAATATATTCTATGATAGGATTAGAAATGGTACGACCAAGTCAATAAAGTTCGTAGCTAGCTCATGCCAAAGTTGATGACGAATCTGACCTAAATAAATATTAATATTGTGTTTTATGAGATGTAGTTGCATTTTTGTTATTTGATTTTAAATAATAGTGGAAGCATAATGTTAAAGAATTAAATAAAAGGAAAAGGAGGCATCCACTACGAACCAGTGATCCCAAGCATAAGGTTTTGCAACTTCCATGGAGGTTTTTCTTCTTCTTAATGTCTCCATTTTCTTTTTGTTTTTCAAATTTAATTTATTTTAGCTTATGGATTTAAAAAAGTTTTTTTTTTCTTTCTCAAAATCAATGGTTTAGATTTATTAATAGATTTAATTAGGTTTTTCTAATATTAAAAAGGATTAAAGTAAGTTTCTCTAATATATTATACTATATTTTTATTTATTTTTACATGTTTATGATAATTTAAAATAAATAAAGGGTTAAATACGTTTTTAATATCTTAATTTTGATAAAAAATTGAATATCGTCTGTGTTCGAAATTTGGATACATTTTAATCTCAAATTTTAAACATGAATGAGTATAGTTTTTTTAATCTAATTACAGTAAATTTGTTTGACCGTGTTAAACATGTTTCTTAGTTGACATTGAAGCGGAAACATGTCAAACATTGTAAATAACTCAAATGTTATGATGAAACGCGTTTAACATGTCCATAAAATTTAGGTTAAATTGTTCCATTGGTCCCAAATTTCGTATGAAAATTTGAATTTGGTCCCTCATTTGGAAAAAGTGTTAAATAGGTCCCTAATTTTAGAAAGTTGTCTCAATGAAGCCCCTTCCGTTAAAAATGCAGAAACGG
>Ga0214545_1007827_pt1 | contig 17538 bp, 9 predicted proteins | sample CNSS4metaG_FD_160064 | JGI IMG/M metagenome (GOLD analysis project Ga0214545, IMG submission 160064) | Root nodule microbial communities from cowpea collected in UCLA plant growth center, Los Angeles, California, USA - CNSS4 | ecosystem: Host-associated > Plants > Roots > Nodule | place: USA... | reverse complement strand
AGTTTCGTCCCAATGTGTCTAAATGGTACTCGCTTTTAACTTTGCATCTACTTAGTACCCAAATTAGTTAATTTGCATCAATGTGGTCCCTTTTCGTTAACTCCGTTAAATAAGATAACGTCTGGTTGAATTGACCAGTTAAGTGAGAAAAAATGTTATAACGTGGCACGAGAGTAGTGTGTGATGTGGAACAGTGCAGTGTAAGAGAAAATTGAAAAGAAAAAGACACGAATTGGGAACAGAATAGAATAGGGGTTTTCCGGAGTTAGGGTTTACGAAATTTGGGCCATTTCATGCGTTGTGGACAAAATTGAAGGTGTAATTGACATCAAATTGGCAGCTATTTGGGATTGCAAGTGCACAAACCATTTGTTTTTGTCGTTGATTGCATTATTTGTTGTTGGGATGGTGGGGTTTAGGGTTAGTGGTTGAATGTTGTGCGTGGTTTAATTTAATGGTGTTTTGGGTATTCTGAAGGAGATGGGTTATGCCAATGTGAAGGAGATGTGGTATTCCACCCACGACCCAGATACAGAACCAGGAGAAGAAACGTTGTGGTTATGTGACCCACACGAACAAGACGACCATGAATGACTAAAACCATGCGACATTTCCCACTTCACTCGCCACCTTACCCCTGCAACAAATCAGCTTCCCGACGAAAAAATGAAGAAGAAGATGAAGATGGGAATGGGAAATTAGGGCTTTTTGAATGGGGACAATCAAATCAAATAGGGCATGACACGTAATCCACAAATTGCCACCACTGTACAATTATTTTCATTGACATGTATCTATTCTGCAATGCCACATCACTGATATGTTAACGGTGTTTCTGAAAACTTAACGGGATGGACCACATTGATGCAAATTAACTAATTTGGGTACTAAGTAGATGCAAAGTTAAAAGCGGGTACCATTTAGACACATTGGGACAAAGTACGTTGCGACTAATTATACCATTTGAGAACTATTCTCATATAGGGGTGTAACTTTGAGCACTTCATCTTGAACTTTTAACCTTTTTAAAGAAAATGAAATTGACCAAAAGGAATTTAAGAATCGGAAGGTCCAATTAGGGTTACTCCCCCAAATGAGAAGCACCTCATAGAACAAAGTAAAAATAAGTTACACTTTCTGAACAAGTTAAAAAGAAAGCCTTGAGCAAGCCATATATTAACTAGTTTACGTGTAAGCTGTGATCGTGCAAACGTAAATGCATACAGCTAAAACACAAAAATCTTCTCTTTCTCTTCCCATAGAAGGGCATCCATTTCCTTAATCTAGAGGCTCTGATGCTGAACAAATAAAATACTTTTGGATTTGGTGCCAACTACAGCGAACAAATTGATCAAGTGAAAGAGAATAAAAGAATTATTAAGAAGAGAACTGAATTATAGGCTACCACGGAATCAAATGAACAAAAATACAAAAACGCTTTACATAGGGATAACAAGAAATTACAGTCCATCAATGACCCAGCTGCCACGACTTTTGTTTAATTGGCAACCCACTCCACTCCATGGATGTTGTTGAGGAACACAAGGATCACCATTCCACCCAAACCTGGGTGGAAGCCTCAATGCCTTCTTCAATGCTTGTAAAGCACTAACTAGAGTAAAGATAATAATAAACTTGCAAAAGTTAATATTCATTCGAATTACAAAAAGTAGCATTTGCTATTATAGTACCATTAGGAGTTCATGAAATAGAAAATATGTAAATGGAAGAAGTATTATAAAACATATGATCAATATAGAAAAACTCCAAAAGCAGTCAATAAAGGAAAAGTATAATGAGACAAAGAGATCTAACATGTTTGATTGGCATAAATTCCATGGTCTACTTTTGACAAGCTCTCCCAAAAATTGGAGTTTCTTGAGATATATTAATTGATTAGAAATAAAAAGAAGCTGCATAACTCTACATGACTAATACAGCTCCCAAGCACATGCACATAATGCTATCTGTCACCTCCAATGACCAAACACTAAACTTGATAGTGGATATTTTAAAGTCATTGAAGTTCTCTACCAAATTCAATATATGTTATCTTTAATAATACAATAAATACCACACAACCTAGTATGAACTGTTGTTGAAAAAACTGTAACAGTAGTAGGGATGAGCACACATACCTTCCTCTAATACAGTCTTTGACTCAGCCATTATAACCTCAAATATCTCAATAGCGTTGATTATGGCAAGATTACCTTCCTTTGGCTTCAATTTTATTGTTAGAGTCCTCCCATCAACAGAAACAGTAGTATTAAGCACAAGGGCAGTATAGATATCCCCACTCAATTCTACAATGTCAACATGTTGGAATGCAAGAACACCATTTATTTCAATATCAAAGATCCTTTGCCCCGCAGTAGTCACTGAATAATCAATCTCTGCAAAATGTAACCAAACAGAATAGTTTCTGTTGGGATCCACCTCTAATGTATAAGTTAAATCAGGTTGATTATTAGTACTGACAAGCGCTGACTGGTAAAGGGTTTCTGGATAGAAGTTTGGCGGATGTGAAGCATGTTTGATTCTAGTTTCAACAGATCTAGGTTGAACAGACTCTGAATCCTCACCAAAAGTTTTAATGCGTTGCCAAAATCTGTCCCCTCCCCAGGGATCCCCTTCATAATCTACGTCAAACTTTGACTGTCCAAAACCACAACTCAGTCTTTTAATTGTTCTAAGTATCAACCCTTGACTCCAACGGGGAACAAAATAATAGGCCTTATCATCAATTTGAAGAATCTCGATAGAAAGGATAGCGGGATCCCCATGACCAGTGCTATGGAAACAGATTGAGACAGAGTCATCAGTAAGAAACACTAGCGCCTCAACAAATACTTGATCAGCCTGATGGGTCCAACCAGATTTCAAAGAATATATCTGCGTGCCTTCAATAGAAATGTCAAATAGAGGTTCAACAATGGTACCTCTAGACTGACCAACAAGTCCAAAGAAGATTCTGATTGAGTAGTGACCCTTTGGCACCTTATTAATGACGTAACAATTTTGTGGACCTTCAGACAAAGGAAAATAGCGTAGAGTGTTGAGTGGTGGGGTGATGTAACTTGGAAGAGTTGCATTAGCGACTATGCCACCCGTAAAGCCAAAATCTTCACGCCAATGGGTATTGGTTGGTCTTGTTTGAACATTTTGACGAGCCCCACAGCTTATGCGCACAGCAAATGGATCTGCAGTGATTTGAACCAAATCAAAACTGGGAAAAAACAAAATATTCGTACACAGCTTTTGAAAACAATAATCCTCTATGGTAACCGCAAGTTTAACACTAAGATTCACTAAGAAAAGATAATAGGTACAACCATGTAGAAACTGCTTCTGCAGTGGTAAATGTCAACATGAATTTCGTCCATTGCCAATAGACTGCGAAAAAGAAATTCCGTCCCTTGGCTTAAATGATGACGAATTAAATGCAATGGTTTCCTTAACATGATTGCTAATTAAAGCGTAACAGACAAACCAAACCCGACAAATTTCAATATGGTAAAAGTTAATATTCATCAGAAATTCAGAATAATAATGGTGTTTAACAAACTTTCACTAACCGGAGAATTTTCAGAGAAAATTGTTGAAAATACTACATCTGTTTCATATTTACTGATGCTTAAGTTAATGCACACAGATAAAGAAACACTTAATCAATGTGAAATATTATTAGAATTAAAATAATTTAGTAATTGGCAATAAACTCCCCTGTTGTCGATATCATTAAATAAGAGCGTAAGTAAAAAAAATATTAGCATTTGCATAGCCTAGTTTTGAAACAAAAGGAAAGTGCTAAAACATCGACATAGAAGTGAGGTCATAACCGGTTTAAAGTTTCAGCGGTTGGACAAGCTTACAACTCTTAATCTTCTTAAGATCAAAGCAATGAAAGCATTGAGAAAATTCCACAATCCAAATTTGATGAAGAAAACAGTAAAGCTCCACTTCATGGCGCATAAAGGACAGAGAAAAGAGAAGAAGGAGAGAGCTGAGGTTCACCTTGCCGTGCAGAACAGGAAACACTAGCGAAGCAGAGCATCATCCATAGCTGAAGAAATTGAAGAAGCATTGCGGTGGATTCGGCTTCCTCGCTTTTCTCCCTCTACAACTTCTTCCTCTTCTGTCTTTTTCTCTCTCTCATTCATCGTGTCCCCATTTTTGTTGAGTGCTTTTTCTAGAGAGAGAAGGATGAGAGAGAGAATGTGGGGTGTACGCACTTTTGCACACCACGCTAGGAAAATCTTCTTCGTTCAAGTTTACTCGCGGCGCCAAAGAAACGAACACAGTGGTGTCCGTGCTGCTGAGCCTCATCATAACCCATGTACTTACAATCGCACGGTGCAGATCTGCTCCAAGTGTCAACTCAACACCGTATCTATATTAATCTTATATATTATTTAAGCAAACTTTTCAATTAAAACTTAAAACTCCCAGAGAGAAAAAAAAATCCCTTAAAACTTAAGCACAAATTTAAAAAAAAAAAAAAAACATAAAAAATATATCATAAGTTTCTACTAAATTGAACTGTAAATAAATTTACTTTCCTTTTATTTTCTTAAAAAATTCGTATGAAAAGTTTGTTCGTGATCTCATTTATTTAAGATGAGGTAAATTAGGTGTTAGAGGGAGATTTGACCTTATTTATTGTTGGGATTCAAAGCGTCAATGAAAAATTAAAAATGTTTTATGATGGAAGAAAAAATACCCATATTATTAATATTGAGAACTGAACAATATGATTATTGTGGACGATGATGATGATACTGCTTTAAGATCAGACGGTGCAGAATAGTCGTGGATGCTTGATTGAACTTTTTGACTTCTGACCTACACTTGGGTAGTGGGAGAGGGATTTGTGCGCAATCACCGGAGTGTGTGTGTGTGTGTGATTTTCGCTTATATCTTTTGGATATTTCAAAAACTGTTATACAGCAAAGAATTGACTAAGATTATAAAATTTAAAGATATTTACTTTTATAATTTTGTAAATTTTATCATTTAATTTTTCTTTTTACAAATATGTTAAATTATGTATTTTATCATAAAATTTTTATAATTTAGTCAATTTTATTACCAAAGTTTTAATTTCACAAATTTGTGATCCAACTTTTAATTTTACCAATGAGATTTTAATTTAGTCAAATTTAAAAAATCTAAATTTAAAAATTATACACAACTTTTCCATCCATCAACTGAATGCCAATTTAATTAAAATAGTAATTTGTAGAGTTTGCAATATTTTCTGTGATAAATTTTAGGCTATTTGTGGTCTAGAGGAAAGTTCTAGTATTGTTTTAGTTAACTATTTGCAATCTTCTTAGTTATTATAACTTATTTATAATGTATTATTATTTTGAAAAGTAAGTTTTAGTGTTTAACATAAGATAAGTAGGAATTTTGAAAGTGGATGCAATGGAAAATAAAGTGTTATGATTCTAAACTTGTTCCTCAAAATAAAATATAAATAATTTGGTGTTTAACAGCAGAGATATTGCTCGGCACTTTTAATAAATTTATTTGAAAATTTATATTTAATTTACTAATTATATCATCACGTTGTCATAAACTAACATTTAATTGACATAAATGTTAAATGTATTTAACTTCAAAAAATTTAGTTGATAAAATTCACAAAAATCAAAATTTAAATGATAAAATATGAAACTGAACACTCAACGGAAAAATTCTTGAAATTAAAAGTTCAATATTAAAATTATAAAACATAACCAAAATTAAAATTTATGACAAAACTATTTTTTATTATTTCGTTTTCTTATACTATACAAGAATTAAAAATAGTATTTTAGAACTGATGGTGTTTTTTAAATATTAATACTTATTATTTTAATATACAAGACTTAAAAATAGTATTATAGAATTGATCATGTTTTTTAAATATTAATACTTATTATTTTAATATTAAAATGTTTTAGTATAATAGAAAAGTTTAGAAGCCATTTTCATTATTTAAAAATACTTATTCCTATAAAAATCACATGTTTAGAGTTCTCTCACTTATCTCTATATTTTCTCATCCTTTGTCTGTTTGTTTGAAGATTGGAAACCATTAGAGTGATTCATGTGACAAGATTTCTAATTCATCTTATCAGTTTCTTTTTAAGAGTAAGTTGGTTTTTGATTTCTTTTTTTCTAGGTTCAAAATGTTCATTCTTTGCATGTGAGTCTTTTTTGCCTACATGTGTCTTTAGAGTCATTAATATGATTCTCTGTTGATCAGTGGTCTTAATGGTTTGGCCTGGTCATTTATGTGATATCCAATATAGATAAAGCATCTTGTGAGTTTGAAGGTGGTTTGGTTTAAGTTGTTTCATAAGTGAGAAAAGCCAATCTTGATTTCTTTATGTTTTTTGAATTGTTCAATTGATTGAGTTTGGTTGTGAGATTGTAAGAGTATGATTGATTTTCATGAATTGGGTGAAAATAAGACCGAATTCCAGAGAGTTTTAGCAGCTGGGTAAGTGAAATATCCTTGGACGAATTTTGGCACATAAATTCCTAGGAGCTTTAGTGGTGTTCTAGTTGGGTGCATATTGGACTTGTTTGGGGATTTGTTGCGAAAATTGTTCCAGTGTTAGAGTCATTGAGTGAGACCTCTAGTTGTTGAGCAAGTGGTCCTTCAAGTACTACTTGTTGGATAAGTGAATGTTTTCGCTGAGGGAGACTAACAAAGTTTCTCAGAATTTTTTATTTTGTGAGATTTGTAAGTTTATTGAATATGTTGATGATAATGGATGTTAGTATTGTAATCCTATGAGTATGTAATTTGTATGAGGATGGTGTGCTCTAATATCCAAGGTGAGATTAAACATGTACTCTTTAGTGTATGCATTGATGTACTAATATCCATCCAGACACATTTAAAGGGGGATGAGATATGGGGTGAGAGTAGCAGAAGGTCATAATCTAGGGACTTTACCTTGACTTAATATGAAAAGGGATTAACCTTGTGTGTATTAAGGTGAGATTCATTGTCAATGACTCTACAAAGTAGTAAATGCCACCATAAGTGCAAAACTTTTCAGGATCTGATGCATGTTTCCAGATAATTAAGTTTAGTTTTATCTTTGATCGTTTAATATATCTCTTCATAAATGCTTGACCTTTTATGAATGTTGATAACATGAGGTTTTTCTCTGCTTATTAGCTTACCCTCGTGTTGTTTTGTGATTTTTGTTGTTGTTTGTTTTTTCTTTTGTAATGATCACCTAAATGATATGAGGAAATGAAGATATAAGTTTGGAGACATTTCAGGATGGAGATGAGGATACAATTGTTTAGTCATAGAACTTTAGAAATCTGTTTAGTTTTCATCTTTTGAAAAATATGGCTCTCTTTTACTATTTTATAATTTTTTGCTCCATATATCTAGCTTTGTTTATTTTAACAACTCTTTTGGGATAACAATAATATAATACTCTGGTTCATGGATTATTTGTTTTTTATTTATTAAATCTGTGATGTTTTATTTTAATATAATTACTCTATTAAAATGAAATGTTACATGTACAATAAGGAATTTAAAGATTGAAAAAAAGATAAAGCAAAAAAATCCATAAAAACCTTCTTTCAACATTGCAAGATTAGAATCTTAATCACCAAAAAAATATAGTCAAACTTAGTATTTTTCAAGAGACAATTTAAGAAAATAATTTATTTATTTGATGAATTTATATTTTTTTAAATAAAATAAGTTATTTGGACGAAGAAATAAAAAAAATAAGAATTTTAGAAAAATATTTCAAATAACTAAAATAATAAAATTTAAAATTCACAAAATAAGAAAATTGGAATTTTACAATTAGTCACACACACTCTTTATACACATTAAAAAAATTAAATTAATAAATTTTATTTGAATATTTAAATTTAAGTAATATTTTTTGTAAATTTTAATTTTAAAATACATATTTTTGAAATGAAATTTTATTAAAAAATAAATTTAATAACCTTATTCTAATAAGAAAATTTAAATATAATATATTTTAATTATTTTATCCACACAAAATATTGTAAAATAAAATAAAAAACTAATTATAAATAATTCAAATATTGTACATTTTAATTTCTTAGAATTATTAAAGTCTCTTATCCAAATAAAATGTAAAAGTAAAATGAATTTGCTTTCACTGAAAATCTTACATATGCATTATACCTATCTGGAGAATTGAGATAAGAATTAGCTTGCCTCAAGCAATCTCAATTTGATCTTTTACATTATTTCTTTGCTATTTTGTAGATGATAATTTCTCAAAGAAAAGATAAGGGAATTTATGTACATATTAATTGGAAATAGAGGAAGAAGAGCTGCAAGAAGAGATTTTGAAGATTCTAATTTTTCTAATATGGAAGAAGAATTTCTGTTTTCTATCCATACTCTCTTCGTCCACTTTGTTCACCATCCCCTCTTGTTTTATTTTCCGCAGCAACCCAATAGACCCAAAATAAAGCTCAAGTTATTTACCGTCTACACCACCTATAATTATTACTCGCACCCCTTACTTAATTCTTACATCTTAGAATAGAATCTAAAACTACCCAATTCGTATTTTAAATTCCTAAATAAATTAATTAAAATTTAGTATTAATTAAATTCAAGATAACCTTTTACTTTTATTTTACACTATGAAAATATTATAATATTTTAGAAGAATAGACATCATACGAGTCTTTTTATATACTGGTTAGAATACTATAACAAAAGAAAGAATAAACAAAATTATTCATACAATAATTAGACAAATATAACAAAAAATATTAGAAAAGTCATATGATACATTGATTATTTGAGTATAACAAAAACTATTAGAGGAGTTTGTCGATGTATTGATTAAATGAGTCTAGCAATAAACATTAGACTAATAATTCATATATTGATTAGACAACTTTAGCAATAAACATTAGACAAGTCTTTTCACACACAAATTAGATGAGTCTACTAATACACATTAAATAAGTCTGTTCATATACATTAATTAGATGAGTACAATAAAAATGAGTCATTCCATACGGTGATTAGATAGATCTAAGAATACACATTAGACGAGTCTTGAAACACACTAGACAAGTTTGTCCATACATCGATTAGACCACTCTAACAATACATGCCAGATGAATCTGTTTATACATATATTAGATGAATCTATTAATACACATTATATGACTCTATCCATTATATGATAGGTAAGTCTTGCAGTATACGTTACGCAAGTTTGTCGATATACTAATTAGACGAGTGTTTCCATATACTGAGTAGACAAATCTAACAACACACATTGAACAAATTTGTCAATGCATTGATTAGACAAATTTAGTCATATACATTACATTAGTCTCTTTATACATTGATTTATATTTTGAGTGAGCCCACTCTACATATTTTTGCATATCATTTATATTTTTAGAGAGTTTACTCTATTTTTGCACACATTTTATTATTTGTATTTTTACAAAGTATACTATTTTTATTTTTATAAATATATTAACTTTCTAAATCTATAAATTATTTTTCAAGATGATTTTATTCAAAACTTAATGATAAACTTAAGAATATTTATTTTTTTTTTTTCCTGATCTCTAAATCTTTTTTAACAAACACGCGTAATCACAAATTTAAAACTAGTTTTATAATAAAATCTAAAACTACCCCACACGTATTTTAAATTGCTAAATAAATTAATTAATATTACGTATAAATTAAATTCAAGATAACTTTTTTTCTTTTATTTCACACCATGAAAACTTTGCAATCTTTTGTAATTTGTAATATTATCAAATTATAATACTAATTTATTGGATCACAAAAGACCCCTCCAGAAAACATGTTTGACAAAATTATGATTTGCTGGTTTTCCTTACAAGAATTTCCAGAGTAGTAACTATTCCTAGGTAGTATACCTAATATACCAACTTTAGCATACCAAAGACTTAAAATGCTAAAATAATTTTGATGCATTCCACCACCACCACCACCGCGACTTCAATAAATGATCTTCATTTCTCTCAACTAATTTAAAGTGAAAAATGCTGAGTTGAAGGTCATTAGGTGTGCTTTTACTCACTCTCCCATAAACATTCAAACAACTTTGCAGAAGGAAATGAAATCCTTGTGAAACCCTTCCTCACCCATCACGTGACAGCCATTAAGTCTCATCTAATTTCACTTGACTAAAATGCTCCATTCACTGCCATACCACACCGCTCCCATTCACTCCATTCACGTTTCAATGCGTTTCTCTTCCACTCTCCGCTCTATACTAAAGAAAACTCCAAACCCCATCCTCAGATTCATGCACATGCACATGCACACGCCACACACTCATGAAGGACATGCCCTTCTTTCTCCTCAAGAACTCCTTGGGAGCCAAGATGAAGAAAGGAATCAAAACCTTCTGCAACAACAATGGCTCAACCTCCACTCTCAACCAACAAAATAGTCACAGCCAAGGTGACTTAACCAGCAAGGTAAGCTCCAGCTCTCCCTTCACAAAGCAAAACTCACCAACCCTGGAAGATCTAATACTGCAACTAGAGTTGGAGGAAGAGATGTCTAGAAAAGCTAAGCTTAGTGAGTATGGTGGAATGAGGGGTAGGATGTCATGCGTGAACAACTCTGACATATTGAGATCTGCGAGGAATGCCTTGAATCAGTATCCGCGGTTTTCTCTTGATGGAAGGGATGCCATGTACCGATCTTCTTTCGGGAACATGGAGGGAAGAAGATCGGTTTGTAGTGAGACAAGTTTTGCAGGGGACAATGATTTTGATCATAAGGGTATGTGCTGTTTACCCGCAACACTGGCTGGGGAAAGCGTGGTGTGGCGTAAACCAGGGGTTGTGGCAAAACTCATGGGTTTGGAAGCCATGCCGGTGCCGGTAAGCAGAAAAATTTACGACAACAAAGAGAAGTTAAATGAAGTTGTTAAGAGACATAGTACGAGGAGGAAATTTGAGAGGCGTGACTTGGAGAGAAAACTGCTAGCAATGGAGATGCAACAGCAGGGATATCATAACATCAGAAGACACAACAACTCCAAAAATGGTTGCTGCTCTAAAAATGGGTATTGTATTATGAAACCGGTTGCTCTGGAGGCTCTGGCTGGGGGTCCTGGCAGTTGGCGGCCACTGAGATATGTTTAGGTCTAGAATTAATTATACAAACTTTTGTAATCTACTAATTAAGCTTTTTACTTATTCTATTTGTTGATCATGTTTATGCAAATGCAAGTAAAGCCTCATAAGGCTAATAACACAAGTTTCTTTTGAGTTTTATTGATTTGCGCCTTCAAAGTTCAATCTTTCTTTTGATGCTGTATACACAATAACATTTTTCTTTTCTTTGTTAACTCAAATGGAATCGTATTGAACTAAGGAACTTGGTGCAGAGAAAATATGTCTAGTAGCATTGCATGCACATTATGCACATTATCCACATATTGTGAACTTTGTGTACTATTTGTTAATTAATATTCAACATATCTATATGACAGGTCATAGGCTGAATCTTCTTTTCCTTCTTAACGTTAGGAGATTAACTGTTGTTAACCTGATTCATTTGGTTGGATTAAAGTTTTCTAATTGAGAATTGAGAAAACGATGAGTTAGGCAAAATCTACTTGGTCATTAAATTATTTGGACCACACCAATATTAGAATGATATATATGGACCATTTCTGCTTTGATATAATAATATTATTGAAAGAAATCATAAATGCTCTAATAGAAGGTCAAGAAGGCCTCACCAAAAAAAGCTTCATAAAAAACATAATGATGTTTGATTACTACTTTAATCATTAACACCAAGCTGATACCAAAGTTGACCAAACTATATATTATGTGCTTGCTTTGTTTGCTTTAGACTTTAGAGCCAAAACCAAGTTTTAAATGGTGAGATCCTCAATTTAATTTAAAGTTATTAGAATTGATTTTGATATAAAGTGAAATAAAATTTAATAATTTAAAACAACTTGTAAAAAAAAATTAAAATAACTTATGTCAAAATTAAAACACTTATTTTTATCAGTATCACTATATATGTTGTGATATTCCTTACTTTGAAAGAAAATCTCTTTATTCCTTTTTAGTAGGGAGGGGTCTCCTTGTTCGTGCCAAATTTGTGTAAAATTTTAATAATTAGAGACTCTTTTCAACACATATTTTTCTATTTAATAATTATAGTGGATTCTAGAGCATAATTGACCTATTTGTATTTAGATAAATGGTTCTTTATTTTTAAAAATCTCTAGAAAATATTTAAAATATTAACATTTAAAATAAATTAAACCATTCATTCATGCACATAATTATTTTATATCCGTGAGAAATGCAAGTGTGGGGTCGGCTTTCATATTGAGTATAGATGAACTTTTAAAAAAGGAGAAATTTATAAACTTAATATCCAAGTGTGGCATGACAACCGGCGGAGCTAGGTTCATTGAGAGAGAAGCTTTGGCCTTCCAATTTTCATTTTCACACATATAAGTTAATATTATATATATTTGGTACTTATAAAATTTTTGTTCTAAAGTACTTGAATAGCCTCTTGCAGTTTCTAAAGTACTTGACTTAATTGATTTCGTATATTTTTCATGATCAATGATGATTTTCGTAATATAATAACTTTCAGTTTGGTGGCCCTTTTCTTAACACAACCACCTACGTACACACACACACACACAAAATTTGTCTTCTTTTCTTTTCTGTATTTAACAACAGAGACGTGTCTTGGTTCTCATTGGACCGCTCAGTGTATTTTCAACCTGTGAAAATTTGCACATTACTTTAATGCAGTGAAAGAAATAAAAGCATCCACGAAATTGAATTGGAATATTTTTCAAACCTTACGAAAGATCACATATAGTTTGACATCACGTAGCTCTTCATGGAAATCAAAGCTTGCAGCAAGAAAACTGTTCCAACACCTTTCACTAGTCACTTCAAAATGCAGGCGCTGAATCTCACCAACAAGCAAATGTTGATGAAAAGGAAAGAGTTTTAGTAAAACTTGAACAGCAAATTATCGACCAACACACCATTCTCGAGGAACCATAGTTTGGGATGCATCATGCAACCATTTAAGGGACTATAAGATACAGTTCATTACTATTGCATACGATAAACACACACAACTTTCCAATAAAATTCTACCACGTGAATTCATTGAAATTCGTATATATATATACTGCATTTAATTTAATCTAAACAATTCATCTACATTTATATAATTTAAGATTATTTTATCTCATGAAAACATTCTATATATGTGTTTGTGGAGAAGATAATGAATATGGTGAGAACGTGAATCAATGGGCACGCGTGAAGGAAACAGATCTCAATCTCATGGTGGAGATGATAGCATTTCTACTGACTCACTTTCTTTCGCTGGCCTCGTTTCTGTTCAAGAGCAGCACCCAAAGGCTCCTACTCATAACCACAACACTCACCACTACTACCACCAGGTAACCAAACAAGACTTAGATTTTGAATTTTCCACCGTAAAAGACTTGAATTCTAGTGCCAATCCATTCAAAATCACACCAGCTGATGTGCTGATTTCTGATGGAAAAATTCAACCATTTAAACCAAATGGACCTGGAATCTCAGATCCACCCATTTCCTTAAGATCATTACTAGCAATTGATCATGCCAATGCTAAGAATAATGCAAGTGGACAAACAAGGAAATATGGCGACCAACGTGTGAAAGCAAGAAACCATAAAAGCAAAGAAAGGAGTGCGACAAGAACGTGGTTTGGCCACAAAGTGTTTAGGTCTTTTCTATCTCCATGCAGGAAATGTCAAGCCAGTCAGCCAGGTGCCATTAAAGGACAAACTGTTCCATGAGAAAAGCTCATCAGGAGATACTGACATATGAAGCTTATCATAATCTCTGTTTAATTCTTCCCTGCAGAAGCAGAAAATTAATGTCGTGGGGAGTTTTGTATTTCAAGGTAGTGAAGATCCAGACATTGATGTTGTTCTAGGGATGCTAATGTTTTATCGGTTTTTATATGAATTCAATTTTTAAGTACTTGAATGTGAAGTACTTTTACATCGAGACGCAATCATATGTTGTGTTTTGTAGTTGAAACCCACATTTATGTGTGTGTGAGAGATACAAGTTCAATTAAAATTGGATTCGGCTTGCATCATCTTATTTCTGTTTAATGTGCCTTGCCTCAAGATCAAACACAAAAAAGCTATTCAAATGTTATATATGCATCAAAAGACGAGGTTGGAAAGAGAATAAATGTTATCTCAGCTAAACTTTTTTTTTTTTTTTAAGTTAGTCATTAACAAATATTGATACTTATCACGAATAGACTAAAACAGCAAATAAAAATATTGGAATATGTCGAATGCTTCGCTCGGATTATAGTGTATAAGATGAAGATTTAGTTCTCACTTTCAGATGGTTACTAATCCAATAAGTTTTTTTTTTTCCTTTATCGGACGAAAAAATTAACATAAGATTATTCTCCGATCTATATTTACACTAAGACCGAACAAAAGATGATTATCTGAAAGTTAGATAGCTTAAGGATACATTCAGCAAACAATACACTCATACTCATGTACATACATAGAACTAACGACATGATCTTATGTAAACCAAGTTTTGTCTAGTGTGTTGCATGTTCACGAGACTCAAATTATATATGCTAAGCATACATTACAAAAAAAATCATTTTTTATTAACGGTTATTTATTTTTGTTATATGAAACATTAACAAAAGTTATAATTTCTATTAGAGTATTTTAATCACAATAAAATATTATATTGTTTTAATATCTTTAACCGATTACAACTACAGTTTGAATATCTTTATTTTCTTATTTTTGTTTCTTTCTCGGGTTAAGTATGTTTTTAATATCTGAACTTTGACCAAAAATTGAAATTCGTCCATGTCCGAAACTTCAATAGATTTTGGTCCCTAAACTTTTAAAATGAATGAACATAATCCTTTTAATTCAATTACGTTAATTTTTTTTTTTGAAGTGTCGAACATATCTCTCAGTAGATATTGAAATAAGAATGTGTCAAACAGTATAAAAAACTCGAATATTAATATGAAAAGTTCGACACATCAAAAAAAGTTAACATAATTTCATTAAAAGGACTATATTCATTCATTTTTAAAGTTTAGAGACCAAAATGTATGGAAGTTTCAAAGAGGGACGAACTCCAATTTTGAACCAAAGTTCGGGGACTAAAAACATATTTAACCCGTCTTTCTCTTACGTTTGTGTATAAGGATGGCAGGCCAATTTGACCCGTTTAGGTATGCTTCGCATTTGGTTCGCAAAATGTGGGTCGAACTGACTCGTTCCATTTTGAAAGTGCAGGTTCAAAAGTTTGGTCTATCTTACATAAGTTTTTGTCTGCGAGCTGTCATTTTTTTTTCTTAATTTAATTTTTAACATGTTTACAAAATTATATCAAGACTTTGGATAGTTAAATAATAAATTATTACAATATTTAATAAGTTTGTAAAACTTTAATAATTTTAATTAATATTTTTCTTTGTTTTAAAATTTATTTTATTATTTTACTTCAACAAAATAAACGTTACAAATGCTATTAAATAAAAACAATTATATTTATTCATTTTCAAATTATTTTAATACACTTAGAAAAATATAATATATATATATATATATATATATATATATATATATATATATATATATATATATATATATATATATATATATATATATATATATATTATCATTTAGTTATTATAAACACGTGATTGTATTAAATTTAATTTCGAAAATATTTATATATTATTTATAATTAAATTAATAAATACATTTAATTATAAATACACTCAAATTATTAATTTAAATCAATATAAATTTTTTATTTTATTGTCAAATGATTTAATATTTTTTAACAAAATCTCAATATTAACTAAATTTAATATTTTTTTATAATTATTATAAAATAAAATTTAAAAACTATCGATGTTCTAAAATATTAATTATTTTTATTATTACTATGTTTTTAAGTTTTAAAATTTTGTATAATTGCATCATTTTAAAACAGTGTGAAATCTAAAATGATAGTTTAGTTTCCAAGGAATCAAATTTTAATCTACTTTTTTATAATAATGTGATAAAATGAAGTTTAGGGTTCAACTTTTTAAAAATCAATATCTTAAAAAAGTGAACAGTATAATAATACTATTTAGGTAAATATTATGAATAATATATCATTTGAAAATGTATTTTTAGAAACAGTGTGCTTTGAAGAAAATGTCAAAATAGTAGAAGCAAATTTAATATCAAAATATTGAAGTTATTCTCCAAAAAAAGTATTTATCATGAGTTACGAGATTTTAGAGTAACGGACTTATTATAGAAAGTTATTAGATCATTTTAACATATAATTAAGTTATTATTAGATCAGTTCATTAAGAACATTAATTTGAGCTTTAAAAGTTGTTAAAATGACTTAATAAAGACTTGTAAAACTTTATGATAAAATAAATAAATATTAAGAACAAAGTCAAAGCTGTCACATAAGGAAAATAGTTAATATTAAGAACAAAGATATTTAAAAGGAAGTTGAACAAATTTCAAAGATGATAAAAACTTAGGTTTCTTACGAAAGTACTGTAATTTTTGTCAAATTTAGTGATATAGGCAGATTTTGAAAAAAATATGTAAATGAAACTATTAAAAATATGAAGCATACGATTTCGTTTTTTTATTCTATATCATTTCTTTCTCTTTTAAAGTTTTTACTTTTCATATTTTTCTAAATTTTATATAAAATTATCTTAATTTTAAACTATCTTTCAATATTATGGTTAATGGATATTTTAAAGCTTTTTATATTTTCTTAAATTTGTGTACAATCATATATTTTTATTATATTCTTTATTCTTTATTTTGAAATATTTATTAATAATTTAATTAATGACTTAATTTTTTTTAATTTTTTTATATTCTTTATAAAATTTATTTATTACAAAAGGACATATATATATTTATAATTTTAATTTATTAAAACATATCTCAAAATATAAAATATTTTTATATATTCTTAAATAATATATATATATATATTAATATTAAAATTTTATATACATAACTTTAATAATAAAATTATCTAAAAATTTGAAAATAAGAAATATTGTTATATAAAACTAAAAAAATAACAAAGTTTAAATAATAAAAGAAATTAAAACATTATTTTTAATTTCTTAATTAAATTATTAAAAAATATCTCAAAATAAAGAATATAAAAGATTATATGTTGAAAATTTTGGAAAACATAAAAAAATTTAAAAAAATACATTAACCGTGTAATATTAAGAAATAGTTTACAATTTAGATAAATATATATATATATATATATATATATATATATATATATAAATTAAAAGAAAACATAAAAGGAAGAAATTGTAAAAGAAAAATAAATGATAAAAAAATAGAAAAGAAAAGAAGTCCTATGTTAACATCACGACTTCCATAAGTTATAAAACTAATA
>Ga0214545_1007825_pt1 | contig 17542 bp, 9 predicted proteins | sample CNSS4metaG_FD_160064 | JGI IMG/M metagenome (GOLD analysis project Ga0214545, IMG submission 160064) | Root nodule microbial communities from cowpea collected in UCLA plant growth center, Los Angeles, California, USA - CNSS4 | ecosystem: Host-associated > Plants > Roots > Nodule | place: USA... | reverse complement strand
TATACTGCATTGTGATGCCTCCATGAATAGATATCATGAATCTGATGATGGTATTTTGGTGTAGACACATTAACTTTTCACAATTTTGGTTAGGAAAAGAGGTTAATGATGAAATAAAGTGGGGGCATTTAAGTCCACTTGAAGTATATAAAAATTAGATTCCAATTTTCATCTTGGCATAGTCTTTCGATTCATAAGTTAAAATGTAACCCAAACTTTTGCATTATTTCATTAACCCATATCCTTTTTATACTACCGTCATGTAACCCAAACTTTTGCTTAAAATTTCCCATATATTGATCTTGAGACTTCTTTTTTCTTTTGGTCAATTGAATATGAAAAAGTCAACTCATGGTCAACTTATCAAATTTTCAGCCAATTTAGTGCATCTTTTGCCATTCTTTTTGTAAGTTTTTTTGCCCTTCATTCACTATTTCTGCATCAAAAAATGCCACACAAGTTAATCACTCTAATCCAATGAAAAAAAACATAAACGAAGTTCTTTACTAGTTATGTATAAACTAAGTCACACAAGTTTGGGTCTCCACACATCAATTTTCGTGCAGCATGTTATTCCAGACTTTTACATTAGTTTTCATCATCCATATACCAATTAGAAGGTGTTTGTTCCATTGCTTCATATTTTCTTTGCTGATTTGGGATGTCTTAGCTCATTTTGACCATTTCTAGTTCATTTTTTGGGTTTTTACTAGGCAAATTCGAATTAGCTTGTTAATTCTGAGTTCTCATTTGTTCTCAACCTTTCTTTTGATAATTAGAAGTTGTCAAAGTATTTCTATAAGAGTTATGTGCACTAGTTTACTTAATTTTGTAAATTTTTGGAGTTTTAGCATAGTTTAGTGGTAGTTTTAGGTCTTAGGTAGCTAGATTTTGAGTTGTAGTCAGTTTTAGCAGTTTGAGTTGTTTTCTATTCATATTTTGCCATTAGAAACATGTTAGGATAGTTAGATTAGACTTCCATAGGTTAGCTTAGTACATGCACACACAAAAGGGTCAATTTTGTAGACTAGTCTTGGTTTTAGGTAGTGATTTTTGGTAAATCATTTAGGAGATAGTTTGTGACTTAGGATTAAGTCATTTTAACCTTGTCTAGGTACTTTAGTGGTATTTCTACCCATGCTTTAGCATAAAATTAGTTTTAGCCTACTTTTAGGGTGTTTTTAGAGGTTTTAGGTAGTGAAATTTTGAGTTTTAGGTAGGATTTCAGTTTTGAGTTGTTCCTTAGGCTCCTTTAGTCATTTTAACTTTGACAAACATTCCTGTGATACATATTATTTTCTCTATTTTATGAACAATTTAGTGTGTCATTTGATATATATTGTCATGGAGTTTGATAATGATACAATATTTGATATAGTGGAATGCTGGAAAGTTGGACTGCTGAATTTGTTTGTGTTAGAATTTTCTATATGCAGGTATTGTGGAATGGACCCATCCGTCGGTAAATCTATTCGTGAAGTCCATGTCATTACCGACGGATACGTCCGTCGGTAATTACCGTGGGAAGCATTCGTCCAAATTACTAACGGATATGTTTGTCGGTAATGGCATGGACTTCACGAATGGATTTACTGACGGATGGGTCCGTCGGTAATTATCCACGGCCTAATCCGTCGGTAATTATCGATGGACAGGACGACAGATGTTTCCGTCGGTAATTACCGGCGGATTTCAACAATCCGTCGGTAAGTGATTACCGACGAGCGGTTTACCGACAAATATTTTGTCATCGAAAGTCCATCAGTAAAACATTATTACCGACGGATTATGGCTATTACCGATGGATTCTGACAGTCGGTAATTAACGTTTTTCTTGTAGTGGTTGAATTCATACTCTCTTGAATTTATCCTGTATTTATAAGAAAAAAATTCAATAATGTATGCGCTAACAAAGGAGGAATATCCAAAAGTGCTTGTTTTCAAAGATGGAAAAGAGATATGAAACTCTCTAACAATATATAAGGGTTCCACAAATATAAAAAGAAACAAGTAGTCTTCTGACTCACCATTATGAATTATTTAGTATGGAATCAAGTGATGTAGCAACCTATTTTTGGAATGTTATATATAGAAACTTTATTGAATTATTATAAGTAGTGTAACTGTTTCTTGTGTTGTCTTAAAATTCTTAATTCTCTCTTTTAGTGTAAATTTAAGACTTTTTGAAAGACTATGACAAAAAATAATAATAATAAAAATGTTAATTTAAATTTATAAGACGTAATTCAATAATTATTAAGGCACAACGTGTAAAGAAGTGAAAAATTAAAATATAAGACCCTTGAAATTTCTAGATTACTAATTTACAAATGAAGAAAGTCATAAAAATGTTGATGAATGCATTTTTGTTGTCATTCGAATCATATAATCCTGGCTTTCTTGAATTGTAATTAAGTTTAAATCTATTGTTTTAATTGGAAAAATTTGTCCAAATAGGATTAAGTGAGCTTTAGCCATTCATAAAAATCATTTTTTAACGCCTCGATGATGCTAGATGTTATAGGTAGACGACCTTGTTTGATGATTTGGACAAACGATTCTAGTCAAAAAAAATTATTTTGTTGAATCTTACCAAATGATCTTATAAATCATCCTTGGGCTAAGTTTTGAAGATATGATGCATTGCATAAAAGCTTCCTGAACATTCTAACTTGTTATTCTGTGTAGCTAAAGTATAGACAAGTTCATGAGTTGTCTATAGATGATAATTGATGAATCTTCTAATGGACCTATGGACAATGCTAACATGATTGATTTGGTGAATTTCCAATGATTGAGAAAAGTTAAGATTCTAAGTCTAATAAGAAATAAAGTGAGTTAGAAGACTAAGAAGAGAAGATGTTGAGACTCGTTTGATGTGTATCACCAAAATCGTCTACTATGTGTTGCACCGGACTCATCTAATATGTACAATGTTATTCGTATACTCCAAAGACACAAGTCGTCTAACGCGTTGTTGGGCCATTAGGTCATCTACTGAGTTGGGAATTTCACAAACAAAATTTGTTATTGATCATTGTCTTTTGTGCAAGATTGTGAGGATTTGCAACACCAGAATACGTTGTTTATTATACTGAATATTCCACAAATAGAATCTATTTTGATGCCTTGAATCTCTGCAAGAAAATATGTAAGTGTAGATCATATATCGCACATTGGAATTTTTGAAGCTATGCAACTGAAATAGACACCTTGAATCACCAACATGAAGCTTGGAAGATTGTAAATTTGAGAAACAACTTTAGTCCATCTAAGATTGCTATAAAAAGACAAGCAACAATGTCTCATGTGGTCTTTCACATGGAAGGCTAAACCTTCTAGGTTGATTCTGTTATAATTTTGTAGTATTTATGAGTTTATGTACAATTAAAGTGTTATTATTTAATTTCTTCAAAATAGAGTTTATTTTATCTACTTTTTAATTTCTTCAAAACAAAGTTTATTTTATATATTATTTTTGAGTTATGATTTTTTTTCTCTTAGGGTTGCTTTAGAATGCATGATTATATATCTCTTATTTGCTTAATTCAAGAGGTAAAAGATAATACTTTACTTGTATACACTTAGAACATGTGAGGTATTGGAACAAATGAGAAACATAATGAATTAATTAACGCTTTTTTAATTAGTTCATACTTCTTTAGAAATAATCTCATGTTTGTTTAATTCAAGAGATAAAAGAACAATACTTTACATGTATACACTTAGAGCATGTGAAGTATAAATAGAATCTCACTCATGTGCTTGGAACGAGTAACAGACTTACTGAATTAACTATTTAGTAAATTTAAGATATGTTTTGAAATTAATTGATAATCATACGATAACTAATGAAGAATTTAATTATGAATAAATCGGAGAATCACCTGATATTATGAAGTTGTTATCTTTATATTGTTTATTGCAACCCCTAATCATGTTTTCCAGGAAACTCATTTAAAATAGAATAAATGTTTTACTCTATTTAATTTGATCATAGAAGCCACAATGATCAAATGTGTAGAATGAGTTGGATATTATTGGGTTTGTTGGGTCAATGAGGTGTTTTTAGAAAAAGTAAAACAACCAAAAACCACACCCTCCTTGCTGGTATTAGTTCTCAGCCAAGCTAGCAAGAGAAGGAAGGGAAATTAATCAAAGTATGACCATGGAAGACTTTGTATGCCTAATCTTTCCATGTATGACTAACTGTTATAAATTAAAGTATTGGTTTAGCCATGTGAATGGAGAATTTACACTATTTTAAAGTCTAGTAGTAAGAAGAATTCTTAACCTTTTAGTACATTTTATTGGCGATCATGTTTCTGCAGTTTTCCAAATACTAGCACCAAGTGCAATGAAATGAGTCCAGGTAGAAACTCGTTCTGTACAGTGAATAAAGCAGCAATTTCTAATGGATGAAACACAGGTTTTCCATTGAAGCATGAGCTGAGATCAAAGGATATTCTAAAATTTCTATTTTAGAACATAGAAGACCAAGGTTGAGTTGAGCCACCTCATAACTTAGGAGCAATTCTTGGGCGATCCCAGTCTGTGATAACATGGTCTCGACTTATCTCCTTGAGTGAACGGCAACCGGTTAGTGCCATAGTTAGTTCAAACTCATCACGAAGCATTTGAAGTACTTTTCTCACACCAGCCTCTCCATCAGCAGCCAATGAAAACAACACAGGTCTACCAATCTGAAATTTCAGATAAAAGGTAAATAAAAAAGCATATTCCACAAGTTTCGTTGACATTAATGGCAAATCCATATTCTGAGGAAATTACTAGGATCAGGATCTTGTGCTTCTTTCTGGAGCTTAAGAACTACACCACTATGATCCTTGTATGCTTGAGTAACGCAAACAAGTATACACATAGTGTAGTTAGTTAAGCACTCAACAATTTAATTTGCTATGGTGATAATCTAAATTTCGTGTACTTACAAACACACCAGCTGCCCCAAGTGCTAGTGCTTTAAAAACATCTGTTCCTCGACGAACTCCACCATCCAGAAAAACTGGAATTCTTCCTTCTGCAGCTGTAACTACCTATTCAAGTCAAAGCAACAAATATTTCCAATATGTTAAAGTGAAAGAGGGCATTAATCAATAGGGCACAAAAGTACAAAAGAAACAAAAATGAAAATGCAATGATGACGAGCAAGGAAGCACACAATGAAACAGAGTTTTGCAATGACTCAAATATAGCAGCTTTAAAGTTTTAATGTAAAATGCACAATTTAATAAAATTAAACAAAAGTTGAGCAAGACTTTCAGTTACACCACCGAAAATGCTGGCACTAAAAGTGGTACTTTTCTATTTCAGTTGTTGTGGAATAACTGTCGATAACTTTAGTAAAACACGCCTAAACTAGCAGACAAGACAGGTGAACAGTGCTTCCAACTACTGAGCTAAAATATCACTTACATGGCCTATCCAAACCGCACCAAAGATACTAATAGACTAGATGTTCTACTAAGACCATCCACACTGATACTAGAATATACATATCTTCCCTTGGACGGTTTGGAGTAGTTAGACAATGCAGGAGCCTTAACAAAATTTGTATTGAACCACCTTAACAATCTCTACCTTGGTTCAACACAAGTCTTCTGAGCGAGAATCAGAACTTGTCACTAAATCATGACAGGCTTAATCACTAATTAACCTTGGATCAAATCCAAGCAATGGAAGAACTTGTTGCCTGAGAGAACCCTTTTGCGATCATATCCGAGGGATGGAATATGATAATCATATCATATTCCATGGTAGACTTGATTCTTAGATAATTGTAAAAGACTATTATCGTCACAATAAACAGTGACAAATTGGTCTTGCATCTTCATCTCTCTGGCTAGAGACCCCATATTCACTACCTTCTGTAGACCGACATTTCAGCTAATTGCTTGCAGTACCATATGCTGTAAACACATAACTGTGAAAGATTTTCTAGTGTCCAAACACCCAACATAGTCCAAGTCAACATAACCTTTTACGGGAGCATCTTTGGCATATTGTCCAACTCTACCATAAATTTACTCTTCCAAGCAATCCTTTCGAATAACAAAGTAACCACTTAAGATGTCGCTAATGAGCTCAACCCTAAACCTCCAGCTTATTAATGTTTTCTATTAGAATGTCAACAACAAACAACAATAATAATACGAAGTGATCTTCTGCTATAAACTTGAACTAGACACAAGAACCATACTTGGTCCATTCAAAACCAATACTTGCAATGAATTATTCAAACCACTTGTTCCATTGCCTTAGGGATTGTTTCAGACCATACAAAAATATGTTTAGTTTACAAACATAATCCTTCTTGTATCCTACCTCAAATCCTTCTTGTTGCTTCATAAAGATGGTCTCTCCTAGGTCTCCATATAGATATGCAATCTTAACATCTATCTCTTCCAACTCAAGGTTAAGCTCAACAACCATGAGTAACAACATCCTAATGGATTTGTGCTTTACTACGGGAGAAAAAACATTTTTATAATCAACTGGCTCTTTCTGAGTAAAGCCTCTAAACATCAATCTCACCTTGAATTTAGTCCTAAATGATCGTCTTTAATTTTAAAAATCCATTTACAATTGACCAACCTAAAACCCACTAGTATACAAACCAGAGACTAGGTATTGTTCAAATAAAGCAACTACATCTCCTCATTCATAGTGTCCAACCATTGAGTTTCTCCTTATTTGCAAGTGCAAAGGATACAATAGATGGTTCATCTTCTAACACTTTATTGGCAACTACTAAGGAGTATGCAATAAGCTTTGCCTATCCATACCTTTCCAGAGCCCTAATCGTTCTCCTTATTCTACCTTAGTACTGTAATCATCAGCATGTGTTTCTTCAGAGTCCACATTCTCTACTGAAATTTTGTGTTTTCTCTACTAAGCATTAAAAATACATTGATGTTGGTATATTAAATTTCTTTTTAATATATTTTAAAACATCAAAATCAGTATTCATTAGGGTATTTTAAAGGCACAACAAAGTAATAACACAAAAACCCAGTAGAGAATCCAAAGTCGTTTCTTCATCAAAAGCTTCTTGTCTATTATCTACCAAATCGTTTAAATCGTCATTTTGTAGGAACCCAAATGCTACTATTTTGTCAAACTCCACCTCAATGTTTGCCTTCTCACCATCATGGCTATGCCCAAGCTCACATTCTGGAACTTTTGGCATCAAAGACTTGTTTCATTGAAAATGATGTCTTGGATCAAGACATCATAGACAGTATCCTCTTATACCTTATGAACAACCAAGAAACATGCATTCCATAATGCGTGTATTCAGTCTTCCTAGTCTTGTGTGATCATAGCCAACACAACCAAAGATTCATAGATTTTCAAGGTTGGGGGAATGTCTTAACCAGGTTGGCATCAACAGCAGTAGTTTTAGCCCAAAACATCTTTTTGGAACTCCAACACTTAGTAGCATGCATCTCACCTACTCCAGAACAGTCCTATTGAATCTCTCAATTAAGCCATTCCATTGAGGAGAACCTACTTCTTCTGGTGCCTTGCTATGTCATTATCCTTATAGAATGTGTTAGAAAATTCTAAGAAAAATTCAAGACCATTATCAATTCTAAACTGTTCCACTATCTTACTAGTTTGGTTCACTACAAAAGGCTTCCAACTCTTGAAATTTTCAAAGGCTTTGTCCATGATATTCTAAGGGTAGACCTATAACTTCCTCGAGTAATCATCTATTAACAAGAGTGTAATGGAGATGAAGATTGTCACTACAAGTCACCATGACATAATCAAGAGTTTTCTTCGTTCTACATTGTCCTACATTAAAATGAATTTTTTCAACCTTTACTACAACAAAACAAGCCTTGCTTCTTCAAATCAACTAATACTTTTTCACTTACATGATCTAACTTTTTGTGTCATATCTCAATCAAACAATCATCTTAGCATTAGATGTTGAGTCAGGTACTGCAAAACCTTCCAAGGCGTACAAGTCATTCTTTCTCACATCTTTCATCACTACCCTAGATCCCTTCATCACCTTCAACATTCTTTGCTCACCTTTGAACACATATCCATTATTTTCAAGCTCGCCAAGGGATATTAGGCTATGTTTCAAACTAGGTATAAACCTAACTTCTTCAAGCAATCTCTCAGTTTCCTTGTGTAGATGAAAATAGTTCCAACTCGGGATATCTTATAGAAATTGTTATCGCAAAGGAGAACAAAGCCTCCTTCAAACCATAGACGATCATGAGTCATGTGAAATGAACATCTTGAGTCCATTATTTAGTCACAATTATCAACATTTTTTGACACCATGAGAACGTCTAATAATTCATAATCGTCTTCCACACCAAAGTTGCTTTACCATACATAGACTATCTACCAAATCCTAACATATCATCAAGGTTGTTAGCCTTCTCCTATTGTCTCTTTGGGCAAAACCTTTTGGTGTGACCATCTTTCTTTCAATTGTAAAATTTAATTGACTATGCAATTCCACCATTTCATATCCACAACTTTTACCTCCTATGTTATCATGGGTAGACGCTCTCTCCTCTACAAGGTCTTCTCCAACACTATTCGCCTTAATGTCAATTATTTCATTCCTTCGAGCTCTGGGCATCCCGAACCTCTTCAAGAGAGAGAGTTTCTCTTACATACAGCAAGATAATATTGTGTTTTAAGCAAAGAACACAACAACAATAACATGTGATCCTCAATCATCAACCTGAACATCAATAATCTCTAGATCAGGAATCAATAGGTTGTTGAAGTCATTTAATTGTTCACTAATTCCCTTTTAAAACTCATCCTGTATAAGTACAACACTTGCCATAGACAGAGTTAACAAGAGACTTGGTCACATAGAAGTTCTTAAGCTTTGTCCACAATCTTATTGGAGAATTCTACTTTGAGACTTGAACCTCCTCAAGAGAGAGAGTCACTCTTCAATACAACAAGGTTTCCTTGAAATGATCATGCCTTTTAGGCAACGAACATTGTAACAACAAAAACACATGATCCCATTAATTTGAAGATCAATAATGTCTAAATCAAGAATCAATACCTTTTTCCCAATTCATCTTTTGTGAGATAACGCGTGCTATAGATGGTTAACTACAGACTTTGTCACATGTAAGCTCTCAAGCTTTGGCCATAGTCTTGTTGCAATCTTCTATTTCGAGACTTGCCTCAACACCTCACTAAGGCTAAGAATATTTGTGTTGGGAGCCTTCTCAAATAGTATTTTCTTGGCCTCTCCACCAAGGCTACACCAAGCCTAGATTCACCTTCTAGAGCTTCATGGAGGCCTTGTTGAACCATAAGAGCACGCATATTCAACCATAATAATCCAAAATCATTTAAACTAGTGAACTTCTCATTCCCATACTTTGCAAAAATCATGATGATTGAATTCATGTTCACCGCACCAAATTGTCGTGAAATAACTCTAAACAAACTCATTGTAAATGAGTCTTCCACACAAATGATAAATGAAAATACAGAGAATCCGCAAATGAAACAAGTAGAAGGTAAACATAAGAAGATAAAAAAAGAATCACATGCAGAAGAAACAAGGTTCAATTGATGTCTTAACGAAATTCAATCCACGTCCAGACAGAATTGACTGGACAGAGATTACAACTGGAAGTTCCTCTCTCAAAAAACTCTCTCTCAACTCTCAATTTTATGTTATTATAGTTGAACAACTCTCAGTTAACAATAACTGTTGATACATGTTCTTATTTATACAACATAGCAATTGTCACAATAACTATCGATATATTTTCCTATTTATACAACATAAATATTGTAACTAACTTCCACAAAACATGTTTAAACTAGCAGAGCAGACATGTGAACAATACTTCCTACTACCCAGCTAAAACGTCAATGAGGCTGTCTATCTAGACGCTACTAATCTCCTTAGACACTAAGAGATTAGATGTTTTACTAAGACTGTCCATACTAATACTAGAAGATACATATCTTCTACTAGGCAGTCTCGAATAGTTAGACGATGTGAGAGCCTTAACAAAATTTTTACTGAACCAATCTTCACGTCAATTAATAAAAGAAATCAATAAAGGATTAGAATGCAGTACCTCTTCCAAAGCTGTAATAGTTGCTGGAACATAGTCTAGTTGGCGAGCTCCATGATTGGAAACAATGATTCCAGAAGCACCAGCTTTTAAGGCTATCCTTGCTACATTATTGGCGTAGGATATTGAATTAGATTGAAAATTGAGAAGGCAATCCTAACAAGATAAAATGGACGATGAAGCAACAAAGGGTATATGTTTGACAGGCTTACTATCTTCAGCAGTAAGTACACCCTTTACTAAAATTGGCAATGAAGTGATTGTTTGCAGCCATTTGATATCCTGAAACAAGATTTACCATGAAATTAATATTCAGCGTCACATATTAGGAAATTGTATGTGGAAATACTGTATCACCTTCCAGTTGAGTGATCGATCAATTTGGCCAGCAACATAAGAGGCAAGACCCGAGTCACTAGTCTGCAATGTAATCCCAAAGAGAAAATAGCAAAAGTAACAATAAGATTACCAACAGCGAAAAAACCCACCTGATTTCAAAATTCATTCAAACAATAGAAAATAGAAATTTAATCACACCTTGTCCAGCTTTCCAAGATCCAGTCCTTCAAAATTCTTCAATATCAAGTGCGGTGGCAATGTAAATCTACAAAATACCCCATCAAACAAGACAATAGGATATGTATTAAAGTAGGAAGTATATCAACCCAACCATGATGAAACATGTAATTTTTTAAGGTGAGACTGTTCCCGTTGAAATTTCCAAACGGTTGCCAACCTGTTTTTGATGTCAGCCTCCCTACGACCAAGAATTGGAGTGTCCACAGTAAGGGCAATTGCCTTGAAACCAGCTCTTTCAGCTCTTCTCACAAGCTGAGCAACTACATTTCTGTCTTTAAACACCTGAGAGAGAACAGAACAGAAGCATATTAGGTGTTCACAGAAGATTTTGGAGAACTTTAAATAAGATGAGATAATATATTAGTGCTAGAATAACTGAAGCAAAGTGAGTGGAGGAAATTATAGTGAAAGGAAAAGAATTATTTGTGAAAATTACGAAGATATATTTGACAAAAATCACTGGAAACAAAATGCAAGTAAATACATTCCCATGGCAGCATGTAGGAATCAAACCTTAATTTGCCAAACTCATTAAAGCATTGATAAAAGTGAAACCAAATTATATTGACAATTCATAAAAGTGATTTAGTGTTTAATACTGAGTTGCTTGTAAATGTTTCATCTCAAGAAATGTTCTTTTATTCAGGGAGGAGACTTTTAATCACAGAAAAGAGAACTTTAGAAGGAAGCAATGAGGAAAAAGAACCCACATAGAGCTGAAAAAACCGAATGCCAGGACCTGTTGAAGCAACCTCCTCAACACTGGAAGTGGCCCAGGATGATAGTGTCTGTGACAAAATTATGAAAATTAATCTGTTGGAAAGTAAGTACAACAAACAAATGCAGGTCATTAGGCCTACACAATTTCATATTAGAATAAAATAAATAATAAAACTATAACAAAACATATATAGGTTTGTCTGCAAATAAAACCATAGTGCACGACAAATATGGTTAAAGCCAAACCATGATTGTGCCAGCTGCTGATGCTGCTCTTGCAGTAGCTAATTCTCCTGCACAAAAAAGTTGCATAATTTTTTAAGATATATTAAGAATCGGGGACTTGAGTACTAAAGCAATCAACATGGTTAATGTTTACTTCAGATAAAGTTTACAATTCGTAGTATATATACTAGAAATGCCTCAAATGACGTCAAGATTGGAGCATTCGGCAACACAGAACGAAAGTGATATAGTTGTAAATTAACAGCAACAACAACAACCAAAGACAGTTTAGTTTTAATTTCGGAAGCTTTCAACGTCCACTCAGAAAGTTAAAAATAATAAAATACTTTTGTTTCATTTTCAGTTGAGTTTGATGTGAATTTTATCTTAATGTTGCCTTCAACTCAGTTTGGAAATAAAGGAAGAGTTGTTTTTGCATACTCAATTTGTAAAATGAAGCTCATTCCAACTGTAACCCGAAAATAAAAGCAATGGCAATATCTTCATGTAGAACACCAATGAGTCTGATCACATACCTTCAGGGTGAGCCATCTTCTGCATGGCTGTCGGAGCAATCATGATTGGCATTGAAACTTTGAAGCCCAATATAGTTGCAGTCAAGTCTATCCTGCTTACATCAACAAGAATACGTGGCCGGAATCTGCTTGATGTGAACCAAATAGATAATGAGAACAGAGCCTCAGAATGAGAAATAGGTTAAAAATAATTGAAGGAAGCAAAGTTGCAATATCATAACACGGGAATCTTGATGAGCATCCTCAGTAATCAAAAAGAAAGTTCAACTTGGATTGTGATGAAAAGTTTCTATAGGGCAGAACAGAGATACATAGAGTTCATGGTTCCCTGAGATAAGAAGATTACAGAATCCTAGCGAATGCATTTCGATTCTCTTTCAAAGTCCACTGATCCTCTGCCCCTGATGCATAGTAGTCATAAACCATCTTTGGCAATTTTTCCTTTGCAATTGCTTCATACTCTGTAACATTAGTTATCATCTCCATTTTCACAAGAGTGACTTACGAAGTCCGCAGGATATGCTGAAAGTGAGTTTGAAGTATAGTGATCAAATTACATTAAATGATATCAAATGCATTTCGACGCAAAGATGGTATGCAAACATGAAATTGAATATTTCAAACCATAAAAAAGCAGAAAAACTTAGTCTTTTGGGTTCCTCAATGATATTTCAATTAATCAACATCAAATGAAAGATCCATCATCAGTCCACGCACGAAACCAGGATCTTCTGAAATTTTCATACAAAACTCTAGTTTCATGATTTGTTGTGTGTTCACTCAAGAGGAAACAGATCCCATTTTACTTTATTTGATATTGATGAGCAATTCCACTAAAAGGATAACTTTATTTTACACTCTGATGAGCCAGGATCAGATTCAGAAGAAACCCGTGACAAAAGAATAAACCAGTAGCTTAAAGATCAAAACTTTAAAACTGCTTAAACCTCAAACAGTACCCAAAACAATGAATTGCAAACGTTAGCACAAGAATGAAAGTAACTATGAATTAAGACTACCAAACAAAGTTAAAACGTGTCATGTCCAATTAGAAAAACAGAAACTTACGTTACACAAGAAAGCAAACAACATGGAATTAAAATGAGGTACTAAGCTGTAAGGGAGAACCTTAGTCTTGGACTAACCCGGTGAGAGATACGATGAACCTAAAAAGGAACAAGAAAAAGTGACGAGAAAAATCAAAATGAGTCACGAGGTGGTTTATAACAAAGCGAAAGATAAAAAGGAATATAAATAAGGAATTGTATAGTGACAAAATCAGGAGTACTTGTGAATATGACAAGTGCTTGTGAATTTTTTGTCGTGGTAAGTGAAAAACGAGACAAAACTGTTTCATGGAGATGTGAGCCGTCGTGTTTTTGACCATGATTTTTGGCTGTTTCATGGGTTCATATCTCATACGTACTATGTAGCTTTAATATAAGAAAAAAATTATTTTTAATTCGAAATAATAAAATTAAATGATACTAATTGACTTTCTTTAATCACTTTATTGTTCTCCGTAAAAGATAATAGCATCTTTTAAAAATGTTAAACTTTACTTTTTAACATATTTTATTTTGTAAAAGTTTAATATTGTAAAATTTATAAGAAAAAGTAACTGGTGGCTTTAGAAAACAAATAAAACTTGAATAATTGATAGTAAAGTGGAGTTAGTTTTGACAGTGACAGGCGACTAGAACTTGGGAAGTAAATAAATAATAAAGTTAAATACTTTTTAATTTTTAGATGGGAAATTGAAATTTATTTTTCTTTTAATTTTGATATATGTTGGATTTTAAATTTAAATAATGAACAGAAGAACATTTAACGAGTTTTAAAAAATTAATGCAACTGAATTAAAACTTATATTAATTTATTTTTAAAGTGTAAGAACTAAAATATATAAAAAAAATTGAGATATTCATGCAAGATACCAAAAATATATTCATTCCTAAAAATATAAAAAAATTGTTAATACTAAAATTGTCATTTCTTTATTGTTATAAATTGTTAAATTATAGGTGTTCTGAAATAAAATAAAATAAAATGTATTTTGAAAGTGACCTTTTTTTTTAATTCAGTCGTCTAATATCTTAGTCTTTGTTTAGATTAAGTGAAGAAAAGTAAGATAGTGGAAAAAGAAATGAAAGAAAAAAAAAAAGAGAAAAATAATACACACAACCAGAAACATGGCCGCTATTTAGATGGGATGAAAGATAGTGGAAATAAATTCAAAGTAAGATGACTTTATACATTTTTTATTATTTTTAGTATGTTTTTGTAATAACTCATTATTATTATTATCATAGAAATAAAAGAATACAATAAATTATATTAAAGTCATAATCAAAGATGATTTTAAAAGTAACGTAAATATTCATGAAGTCATAATTAATTATAGCTTTAAAATTAGATTTAATTGGTCTGTTATCAAATTTCTTTATCAACGTCTGTTATCAATATATGTACCATCCATTATATATTTGACGTTGAGTTCTAAATTCATGATTTACATTTAAATTTATTTAGAAAATTTTATTTGATTAATCCAAAATCCAAATTTTGAAGTAAAAGTATACATGTGTACTTGTATTCCATTTATGAACCATTGAAAGAATGTATTTAGTGAATTCTTCTAATGAAACGATACTCATAAAAGTGTTTCTAACTTTAAAATTTAGTATACATTTCTTACGTGTTCATTTATCCTGTTTTTTTCATAATTACAACGGATTTTTTCCTTTTGTCCTGAAGAGATTAATTATAATACCAATTAAAGTACCAAATTAACTTTAAATGTATGTAGTAAAAGGACATAAAAAATTTATATGGACTCATCCTAACTTTAGGTTCCATTAAATTTTTTCTTTAAAGTACCGTTAAATTACTTCATTAATATCAATAATAACACTTAAATTATTTCACTAATATCAATTATAAGGGTAAAGCGAGTATACTAGTGAAGAACATCAAACTAAAGGAAGATAATTTTTGACAATTGTCACCAAATGATTAAGAAAAATAAAAAATAGGAAGGAGATCAAAATATGAGAAGAAATTGCAATCATAAATGATTGAAAATTTGAGAAAATTTTGTCATATTGTATTGGATGAACAATTCAAACAAAAGAGTAAAAAGTTCACTTACATTGTGTTCTCTTTAGCGGATTTACCATTCTCAAGCATTAGCATTTGAAGTTATTTTCATGTTCCTTTTGTACGATTTAAGGGAGAAAAAAAGCATGGATATGTGAGATGTTCAAATTTTCTACTCTTCTTAAGAGTGTGGAGATTTGAGGGAAATAATACTCTATTTACTAAAATACCCTCTTTTCACGTGCATGCACCATATTGTTTTTTCAGCTACAACCTTTTGTGAGATTCCTGAGAACGTATAGTTTATATCGAATTTATTATAAAAGAGAGAAGCAAAAAACTCATATTGTTGTATCTCTGGAGTTAAAAGTTATATGGTTGATATATACATAAATAATATATATATATATATATATATAATTAAGTAATAATAATAAATAATATGTATATAGTAATTAAATATAACAATAAATAATAAAAATAATATATATAATAATTAATAATAATAATTTAATATAAATTTTTTTATTAAAATTTATTAAATAATAATTTTTAAAATTTAATATTTTTAACTAATCTAAAAATCATTTCATATATTTTTACTATCAAAGTATTTTGGTAATCTTCAAATTCTATCTATTAAAACAATTTTTTTAATCTATTATATCACTCAAATCACTTACTAATTTTCATAAAATTCATCTTCAAATCTACTCACTTATCATCTAAATCCACTCAAAGAAACACACATATTCATTCACTCAAATCTACACAAATTCATTTTCACACTCTCTCCCAAATCCATCTTTCCAAGAGAACACCATCTTAGAGACATAAAATAAGTCTTGAACTAATTACAAAGTCAAAATAAGTTTTTCTTATTCATATATTTGATGGACCTAAGAATACTAGCAATTCAATTAATTAGGCTCATTCAATAATTCATGTAATCTATATAGAAATAATTACAAAGGTGACATACAAAAACATTTTCCTATTTCAATTTCAAACATTCTTCTCCATTTTTGTTCATGCACTCATCATAAGTGTCTTTTTGGAGAAAAATTATTCTCAAATTTAAAGTAGTCTAAAAATACCAAAGAAATCTATTAATATCGAAGGAAAATCTCTTATTACCAATGTACTTACCTCATCAATAATAATTAAATTAATGGACTATTCATAAGGTTTGAAATCTATTGCAAACAATCATCGATCAATATAATTTGTGTACGAATAATAAAAATTCTATATGTATTCATCCTTTGCCCAATCCACCTAAAATTTTAAAATAAATGCATTTTCATAACTAAATATTCACGAATCAAGCAATAAATATTTAGGAACATTAAAATTGACATTTTTTTTGTCTATAGAACTCATGTTTTACATCCTTAACAACATATAAAGGAATGTTTATTATCATCATTCAAGTCAAGATAACTTGTATTAATCTCAAGATTCAAAGACATGACATCACCACCTACAACATTATGCATACCAAAAGCATCACGCAATTCAAAAATATTTTTTATTTATTCATGATATACATCAATCGAATCATAAGGTTTAGTAGTGTAAACCAAAATCTTTTTCTCTACTCATGGTTTCTTTGGAAGCTTAAAAACTACTTCCTTCAAAAGAGAATCTTCATACAAGTAAAAAGTTTAATAAAAACAAGAATATCATAATTTGTAAAATAAAAAAGGGCTAAACACACAACTAAGAGAGGGGTGAATTGATTAAAAAATGACCGTTAAAAATTTCAGATTAGTGACACAAAAAACAACACAATTCGAAGGTAAGAAACAAAAATGAAAATTCAATAACACATAAGGAATGTTAAACTAGTTTGAAACCTATGTCCATGATATGTTATATTTTTTCATATATGATATGGGTTATGGTTATAGTCATGGTCATGACATAGTTATGGTCATTGAGAGATTGTGGTTCTATATGGTTATATGACATTAGTCTTACACATATAAGACCTTAGACACCACTTTTACACCAAAACCTTAAGGCAATGTTGTTATGGGCCTTTATTCTTATACAGTGTTTAACTTTGTCTTTTCTATCCAATGTGGGACTTTGACTCACACTTGGACTATTCCCAACATCTCCCTTCAAGGGTGAGTTCCCTTTTTTTTTTCTTTTTCATATGGTATATTTCCCTTCAGGTATGAGTGACCCCTTTGGTTATGGTTATGCGGTCAGTCACATCGGTGACCCCTTTTTGTTTATGGTGGTGGTTATGCGGTCAGTCACTCC
>Ga0214545_1007822_pt1 | contig 17545 bp, 10 predicted proteins | sample CNSS4metaG_FD_160064 | JGI IMG/M metagenome (GOLD analysis project Ga0214545, IMG submission 160064) | Root nodule microbial communities from cowpea collected in UCLA plant growth center, Los Angeles, California, USA - CNSS4 | ecosystem: Host-associated > Plants > Roots > Nodule | place: USA... | reverse complement strand
CAGAAGTTAAGGAAACTAACGCTGCACCACAACCTAATGAAACCAGAAAACCAGACAAACCAGGGGTTTTCTAAAATGAAATGAAAACAGCGTAAATGGAAAAAATCTTTTAAAGCACACTTGAAAGCACACAACTGCCATACTAACCAACCAAAAGCATGCCCTCCAATATCGAGGTTTGCGGTGAATGCAAAATCAACTAAAACCCAACACAAAAATATACACAGTTGCAGAATATCAAAAAGGTTCTAACGAGAACCAGCCACGCCACATGAAAACTCTCCCAACATACCAAAAACCACGAGAACAAGAAGGAAATATCAAGAGGGGACAACATGTATATTGTATAAAGCCCCACTCAACAAACATCAAAGATAAAGAGAAGAAAACAAGTCAAGCTTTCCCTAACCTGTCATTCCTGCTAAAAATTAATCCACAAACACTCTTTTTTGCGCTTACTTTAATATCCGCTCTTAAGATTTTCTCCCAGCCTTCTAACGCCTTCTTAACTCAACTCTTTTAGGGTTTTAAACTCTGTGATAATAGCCACACGAAATTAACCTAATCCTCCTTTTCTTTTTAGCCCTAAAATAATTTTAATAAAATAAAAACGAAAATAATTGAATGTGTCCAGATTCGTAAAATCTCACCTCCAACTCTTCACCTACTCAAATTCTTCCCTAAGAAGGAAAAAAATTAAATATTATGATTTTGCTCTAGACAAGGTTCAAACACACAACCCCTCGATTATCAAGTTAATGCACAACCAACTCAACAAATTCCTATTTCATGATAATTTCTATAAATCTATAAATGTATACTCTCTTATCACGGCGAACATATCATAAAGTTTAACATTAAATAATTATTAAATGTCATAAAGGCTTCCACTACCTGCATTTATTAAATAATTATTTCTTTAATTATTTAAATTCTTCGGGTCTTACTTTCTTCCCACCTTATAAAATTTTCGTCCCCAAAAATTTAAAGCTTACCAGGGAATAGATGCGGGTAAGATTGCCTCATCAGGTCCTCCATCTCCCAAGTCATCTCTTGAGTCGCTTCATCCCAAAGGACTTTCACCATCCTGGTCTCTTTACCTCTCAACTGTTTAACATATGAGTCCAAGATCCGCACTGGTCCAAGATCTTACAAAAAGAATACATAACACTTTTGTAAGAACTCTAGTGCTTGTTGTGTATTTTTCCTATGCACCTAGGAAGTATTTATAGGTAGGAAAAAGAGACATAGTAGTCAATTGTCATCAATTTGGTTTAAAAAAAATTCTAATCAATGAAATAAATAAAAAAAATGGTTTATACATAAATAATATTTAATTTTAGGATTTAAACATTAGTAACAGATATTATTGAAAGGCACTTTTTTTTGAAAGGTGTATCAAGTTTATATCGAAGATAATGTTGATCAAAATTTAACAAGTTAACTAAACGTAATATAGGTAAATTGTGTCAAATCTCATAAGGACGCAATTGTAGAAGTGTATTCATTACTACACATCATCCTCTCTAGAAAGAAGTAAAGAAAAAGGGGTTAGAGAAAAAAAAACTCATTTTTCTCTCTCTCCCTCTCTCATTTACTTTGAATTTTGACTTATACTATTACTTTAAGTCAAATAACAAGGAGCCTCTACAACTTTTCGGTCGGTTCTCTTATTAATCCTTTTTTCTTTTTCTATTTAATTTTATAGTTTTATATGATACAAGTTGTTTTATTCATCCATACTCTCGGTATAATCTCTTTTAGCTACCAATTTAGTAATTTTATTTTAAGTTCGTACTTCACTTCTTTTTTTACCTTTTATTTCACACTTGCATCCACAAGTTTATTTTATTATATTCACTCCCAATTTCCCAAATTCATTTAGACACACATCATTGCATACATCACTCACATCACTTACTGCCACATTTAATTGCAATCGTTATAAAATTTGGAATCTACTCTATTTGTTAGCCTATTTAATTCCTCTCATCAAATTTGTTTTAATTAAATTTCATCTATAATCATCTATTTAGTTTCTTATTATTATTTAATTCCGCATACATTCAGTTTTTTTTATTAGATTCCAATCAGTTTGCAATTTAATTGAAGGTTATATCTATTTCAACATTTTAATTTAATTGGTATTGGATTTACGTTTTATTTTTATTTTTTTGGTTTAAATTCAATTGAACATTTTAAAACTTAGCTTTTTCTTTCATTTTGGTTATTTCTTCAATTTCTCAAAATTGTTCCAATTTGATGTCTTCTTGTTTTAATTTGTTTAAAGCATTCGTTTCTTTCTCTTTATAAAAAATCTAGTTATTTAAATTTTTATTACTTTGCTTCAAGTTATTTACCATTCTTTTTTTTATAATTAAAAAAAATCTAGTTATTTAAATTTTTATTGTTTTGTTTCAACTTATTTTTATCATTTTTTTATTTTATAATTATTAATCCATTTTCAAACAAACTCCCTTTTTATTTACTATTTTTTAGAGAGAATGATGTTTAGTAAGAGATAGGTAAACAATGGACAACTTGTCATTCGTTCTGCATATGGTTTACAAAAATAAATCCTCTTGTTTGTTATGAACTTAAGAGGTTCCACTAATTAAATAAATTGATTACAACAAGTACATCAACCTCTTCAGATTACAACTACAAACCACTATTAAAATTATATAATCGCATCAAATTTAAGAAAAATCTCAACAATTCCTACTATTGAAGTATAGACAAAATCCGAGTGTCAATCGTAGGAAATAACAATGTTTAAGTGTTACTATGTGTATATGTCCTAATCCTTGGGAGAATGAAAAATATAACATGCTACCTAAACTAAAATAAACCTAAGAATGATCTAAATGCATTTCATGAAACTAAGACTAAGGCTAAAACTACACCTAAAACAATAAGCATAATTTTCACTATGAACGTAATGGAATGATCTATAAAATGATTTTTCTAATGAATAGAAATAAGATATTAATGCTTAAAATGCACGATAAGATGCAAAGAAACATGTTCTAACAATTAAAACTACCTAAAATAATGTAGAACAATGAAATCAAAAACTGTTTGATGAAATTCCAAAGAATTAAAACAGTAAATTCATAATGTGTTTGATAGAATGCCTAATAGAAATAGAGATGTGTTTTATTCAATGGAAATGTTTGGTAAAAGCTATGCATGAATGATTTAAGAACTGTTAAACAACTCAAAATTCAAAAGGTCGCCCTTTAAACCAGATTTGGCAGCCTAGCCAAGGTGAACAAAAGTTACAACAAAGTGTAGAAGTTTGCTTTGTTGTGCATATTTGAATTATGTGCAATTATTATAATGGAAACATGATTTGAAATTGCAAACTAATCTAAAGAAATTCTAATTGAAGATTAAAATCGAGAATTATTGAAAAGGACAAGTATAGAATTCCTTTAAATTAACAAACTACCTAACTAGAAAACCTAACTTAGTAAGAACTAGAAATTGAAAACTAATCATAGAATTGAATGAAGCACATGAAGCTAATGTAGAAACAACCATCAAATAGTAAATAAAACTTGAATGAAGCATCAAAAATCAAAATTTAGTATTCAAACCAAAGCCAAAAGCTGGTGGCACTAAAATTAACTCTAAAAACTACCAAACTATAATATGGAATAGAACTGGAAACCAAATGTTTGCAGCAAGTTTGTAATGATTAAATGAATTTTTGAATTTAAATTGATACTAGAAAGTATGTGTAAAAGGTAGATCATGTGCGAAATTGGAAATTGTGAAAAGACATTCGAAAACAATAAATGAAAACAGACAAAATTGTCTAAACCAAAAAACATTTTATATTGATGTGCATAAGAAAACATTTTAAATTTATGGCCAAGGATAATTCTTATTTGCTTCTGTATAGGCGCTCACTTTGTACTCACTAAACTTCAACATGAATCGATAACTGAGTTTAGCAGGTTACGAAAGTAAAAACCACATGATCATCAATAGAGAAATGGATTTAGATATAGAAGTGAGAAAGAAGAGTAAAAGAGTCAACTGTAATTGTGGACAAACTTAAAAGCATAATTTTAAAGTTTCAAAATAGTAGATAGAATTTGTAAAAGATTGTAGAAAAGTAAAAGAATTTGTTACCAGGCTCACTTTAGAGTCCATGACAGTAAAAGGCATTAGATAAAAACTATCTAAAAAGCTCTGAAAAATTGTAGAATGCAAAGCATAAAATGAAAAGTCTTTTTATATTTTCTTATGTAAGTCTTATATAGTCTAACTAGTTGATAACGCTATCATGAAGCAATCAAATTAATACTACTTATCTGTAACAACTTCAGTATATCTAAAAAAAGTAGCCAAAAGATTAGTATGGGTAAAGTCAACCCTTAGTCGTAACCAAAAGAAAGTATTTTATAAATATTATCCGAAAAAGCACATAAAATATGTCCATGACATAAAATATCTTTATAAGAGGCATCGGTAGAAGAAGTTGAAGAAACAATCAAGGTAATAGAAGAATCGGTAACTTTAGAAACCACAAAAAGTAATCCTATTTCAGTGAGCCAAAAACCTCATATGTTGTTGCCAACAAAAAAAAAATCACCCGTAAATTCTTCAGGCTTACTTGAGAGTGACTTAATCATATCCATGGCAAACATAATATTATCTCTGATTTATAAAAGAGAGAAGTATTTTTTAGATTTTTTTTATAAGAATGATAGAAAGATATAATGATAAAACAAAACAATAAAGAGATATGAATAAAAAGTGATGATCAAGTCAAATCGTTCTTATAAAACACAATAATAATATAAGATAATGTAATTGAGGAAATGATAGAAAAAGCTTGGGTTGAGTCACGTAAAACGCTATCCTTAGAGAGAAAATGCCCCACTACACAAGGCAATACACAATATTATGCGCTTCTCTCCCAAGACACAACAATTAGTCTGATCGATCGAGTGCAGCGAAGGGTCTCTTAACCTTATGAATACCACTATTTTAAGAGATAGTATAGAGAAGAAAAAAAGAATACATAATACATTTGTAAGAACTCTAGTGTTTGTTGTGTATTTTCCCCAAGCACCTAGGTGGTATTTATGAGTAGGAAAATGAGACATAGTAGTCGATTGTCATCAATCTGATTTAAAAAAAACAATAGAAATGACCACCACACTTCATGCGTCACCAAGCCGCCTAAGAACACCGCCTTGCAATTTCTGAGTAGAAACCTAGAAAATGCGAGTCAGCACATAAACGAATGGAAAAAGGCACACATGTTCAAGCACATACTAAAAACACATAATTAAGAAAAATGGAGCATGCATTACATGTTCCCTTACTTGGAATTCACGTTCCAAACGCACTCCTAGTATCCATCGTTCTCATAAATTTCCCTGGCCTTTGCCTCTACCAAAGAGAACCTTTCCTAGCCTTCTAGTTCTGCTTAGGTCACGAATTAGTGCTCTCAAAAACTAAAATAAAAAAACGAAAATAAAATTTAGCAATAGAAACACTAATTGTTGTTAACCACTTGAGCTTCCCTTACTCCTTGTTAAAACTTGGCAAACTAATTCTTTTACATATGCTTCCAATCCACAATTATTGCTAAATAAATATTTATTTATTTATTTATTCCCGGGTCTTACAGCTATTACATCCTCATTTCGTGGTTTATTTGATTCAAGTTAAAGGTGTTTTAAGCTTTCAAAATTAATAAAAGGATGTGGAGTCCAGTTCTAAGCACAGTGGCATGCTTTCATATGTGATTTCTTGAATTGTCTCGCTAGTTGTGTACTCATGATCATGGTTGATATGTAAGGAACTTTGCACCTTTCTCATTGTTGGTCTTTTCTTCCTATTAAGTCTCAAGCATCTCATTACAAGGTTTGCAATTGCAAGAATGTCATCTTTCCTTGCTTCCTTAACAACTCTGCCATCTAAAATCTCATAAATTTTATTCTCCTTCATGAGAGAAAGAAATTGTGCAATCAAATTTTAACTCTCATCTTCCCCAAGACTGAAATTGGCTTTTGTTAGCACAAGTGACCTTAGTGCATAGATTTAATGAAGCTAGTGCATGTGATCATGTGAGTTTGATGAAGACTTAATGAAGAATTGAAGTGATTGGTAGTTGACCAAGTTTAGGGTTTATTGAATCTGAAATTGACATTAAGATCACAAAGCTTTTGGTAACTGTCTTTTCAATATGTTAAAAAGGGTTGTAACAAGTAAAAAGGCTTACTGCATATAGTTCTACTATGAATGTGTTCAATCAGTTGAATTTCTACGCAATCGCCTTATTTCACTTAAGTCAACTAAAATTAACATATTATACAGATAAATCAACTTGATGAATTCATTTATGTGCAGATTATGTAATCTGGTTTTTGAGAGAGTGGGAGAAGTTTCTATGATTTTTTAGCACGAAAATAGTGAAACCAATTTGGAAAACTCTTTCTCCCTGAATTACAAAGTGTGCAACTCATGATTGAAAATATTTACATCTTGTCTTATTTGATAATGCATGGTATTTGAGTTATTTTTGTGATTTGCATTTTTCTGCAGAATTCCCTTATATATTAGTCTGTTGATTTTATATTTTAATATGTTGAGTCATATTGGTCTGTTTGAGTGTTTACTGTTTGATCAAATTAACCTGTTATTTTTCTCTTTCAATCGACTAAAATGTGTGGTCTTGCAACAATTAACTTCTAATTTGTTGGTTAATTTAATTCAAAAGAAAAGATTTTTAACAATCTTTAATTGAACATAATTTTGAGTACTCAACCAATTCAACCCCCTCTTCTTGGCTAAGAAAGTCATTTTAAACCTATAGCTTTCTCCCACTTATAAGCTCTACATGCGAGCCACCACGACAACCATGGAAACAAATCGTACACCATGTGAGCCCAAATCGACAACCATCCAAAAACCAGGATCGTTCTCTAAAGAGAATAAAAGTATCGAAACCAAAGAACACAAGATGCATATTTTCATCATACTCAACAAGTATTAATATAAGGGCTCACAATTATTGAACTCCACCCTTTTCTTTTTTTCACATTGTAGGGATATCGAAAAACACTTCATTTAGGGTGGAAAATATTAGAAATAAGGAGAACAAACTTAAAACCAAAAAGGTGAAAACTTAGGGGAATAGGTAAGAATATAACCTACTAAAGTTAGGTGAAAACCTAGAAAGTACTAAAGTTGTAACATTATGTCTTACACACGTTTTAACCTACTTCTTTGCACGCCATTTTTACTTACCATCTCTTGTTAAAATACATATTAAAAAATTTTCTTTTATAAGTATGACTTATGCACGCGTATAAGGTCGGATAAGTATGAATTTTATTATTTTATTTTATTTTAAAATAAAATGGATTCTTATCTCATTTTAATACTTAAGGACCATACACATTTTGTTTTTGATTGAGAAAGAAATGTATTTATACTTATCTTTCTGAATGATTTACACAATACTTGCAAAACCAATTTTTTTCTCATTCCAACTTACGTATATATTGTATAAATAATACTTATTTGTATATGTTATAATAATTTCATTGCCTATTGTAAGGTTAAGATTTATCCTCTTGAATGAGTGATTGTAAGAAAAAGGAATACTTTTTCTTTTCTTTTCACTAAAACGCACAATATCCCTAGGCCTTTTGCCTTTCTTCTCTCTTAGACATTCAAGTGAAAGCTCGAAGAAGGGTTTTCCGATACACTCATATTAGGACTATGAAATCCCATGATTTACTTAATAGTGTACCATGATTCAAAACTTAGTGCAGTAAACCACTTCCAAAATTATCCACTTGAGCTTATTAAGAGCTTCTTTATATATTTTGTTATGACACAAGACATTAATATGGATCGAAGTTGGATAAATTCTATTGAGAGTGAAGTACAACAATTTATTGAATTTGCTACGAGGAATGTCTAGATAATCGTGGAAGATTCTAATGTCCATGTGTTAATTATTTAAATGAGCGAATACTACTCGTTGAAGTAATACGAAAGCATGTTTTGTATGATGAATTCCAAAAGAGTTACACAAAGTGGACATGGCATGGTGAATTAGTACAAGTGCCAATAGCACATGTGTCTAACATTGAAGCAAGAGAAGTGAATTTAGTCACTATATTTATGGTAAGCTAAGTGGCAAGAACCCTTGTGAGATATATCAATTCCTTGACGAGAAAACGTAGCAAGCTTTTCAAGAGAGACAATTAGACCATGCCTTTTAGGTAAATTGAATATTTTATTTACGAATTGGTAGTTTAATTTTTCTTTTCTAACATATTTTCTTATTAAATCTTTATATGTGAAATGTATGTAATAGGAAAAGTGAAAAGCTCCATAGTATGTTCAAAAAAAGAATGTGTACCCCACAAATTGTCTCGTAGGAGATATGATAGGTTAGAGAAGATTATGATTTGTAAGCCTCTACCTTAGTTGCCATTGATGAATCAGATTTGGCTTTGATATCTCTACCTCCATGTCATGAGAAATGGAAGAGACCTCGTACAAAATTATCAGGAGAATATACTTTTGAAGAAACTCGCACTATAGTTGGGAGAATTGTTAGAAACTCATGCTACCAATAATTTTAATGTCTTCATTACTCTTATTTTGGGATGTATTACGTAAAACTTGGACTAAAATGCTTTATTTTTGTAAGATGGCTTAGTGGATAAGAGCTATCAAGGTTCATTTGTAACATTGCAACCGAATATTACAGATTTAAATATTAAAATAAAGAAATATAATTAAACTACATTTGATGAAATACCATTTCCCCAAAAATGCGGGAAATTTTAAAACTTTTATTACCTCAACAATAATCCAAAATCCATAATAATAAATACAATTATAATTATCCAAAAGTCTAGTAATATCAATGATTACAATTTATTTGAAATCATAAAAACAATATAAAAACTCTGAGAAAATCCTTCTCCCAAGTCTAGCCCCGCTCTGGCTCTATGCCTCACCAGACCCACCTACAACATCATCTGCTCACGTATACCGCGTATACAATCATCGCCACACACAAGCAGATAGGGAGAGCTAACAGAATAAACATATATATAATACATTTATACATATATATAAAACAATCATACCAAAGGAATTCCATCATTTGATTTCATCCCACATGGCCACAATCATGTTAACCGTGTTCTACGTCTTCTAGTGTGTACCTTAAGATGTCTTGCTGCCACACTTATCGGCCACAACCGATTAGAACACGTGCGGGAAACCATGCTACGGACCATACACTGTAACGCCAGGTGGAGTTCCCAATACGAACATAGCTCATAACGTCCTAAGACTACCAAACTCGTCAGCTAATTACTGAGGAGGGCAATGTATTTGGACCCATCTGTGCGGACCACAACCAACACACTCACATTGGCAACACTCGCCAACCTGACCCACAACTCAAGAGTTCCTCGTGTTTATCCACCATCCCAAGCAACAACTCGAGGGATGTCATTCCGAGCCACAACTCAAGAATGCCACGTGCTTAACCCCTATCCCGAGCCACAACTCAAGGGATACGTTCTGAGCCATAACTCAAGGAACACGAGCAAGCCGACCTTTAAGTTATCCTAGAAGCCTTGTAGACCACACAAATCACATAAGCAAAATATAATTCTACTGCAGCAATATCGCCTGGTGCTGCTCACGAGGCGCTAGGCACTTTCCACTTCCAAACCGTTTTGAGGGTATGATGAGTTCGAACCTTTGTTCTTATTAAGTGTTTAAATTTTGGGGATTTAATATTATTTTTTAGCTTAAGAATTGATTTTAGTTGCATAATATGTTATTGGATATTCTTAAGTTTAATAATGCAACTAGAAATTATTTTAGGTCCTTAAGAGTGTAAATTGGGAATATTTCAAGTCATAATTTAAGTCCCAAAATCAAAATTTTGGAGAGGAATAATTCAGGAGCTAAATGCACCCCTAGTTTTCATTTTTACACCCCGTTTCTGCAATTGGACCCTCCATTTCTGAAAAGGAATATTTCTGGAGTTAAATGCACCTCTAGTTTTTATTTTCCACACCACTCCGGAAATTGAGTCCTCTAACTCTATTTTGCACCCCTTCTTTTTACTAATTTGTACTCCTAATATCACTTAAACTCCAATCAACCAGATTATGCCACGTGGCAATCCTCCACTTACTAAAATAACCAATTAAAGCTTGCCACGTCCTCAATCCTCCACGCACTAAAATAACCACTTAAAACTTGTCACGTCATCAATCCTCCACTCACTAAAATACCCAATCATAGAATGACACCTCATCACCTTCTTTCCTTCACACAATCAGAAACCCTAACCCTAATTTATCCTCCTCTCTCACCCTCACCATGCCGCAGTCGCCGCGGCCAACGCCAGCCGTCACTGCACCGCCATCGACTTCTTCCTCTACGCCTGCAACTCGCCGGAATAGTCCCCCTTTCCGTCGCGCCACCGCCGTAGTCATCTACCGCAACCCAAACAACCTCCATTACTTTTTCGTCGCACCTCCCTCTTCTTCCATCATCACGCTGCCAAAACCTCCATGGACGCACCACTCGAGCTCGAAAAGCCTTCATACCTCGTGCTTGTAACTCGCCAAAGCAAACCTAGAACCACCGACAACACTACACCAACGCGCACCAACACCTGTGCCAACCTCTATTGGTGGAGCACGAGTCCTTGAACGCGTTACAGCACCTGCACTCACACCTCACCTTCTTCCTTGCAGGAACCGCCGTGCTCGACGTTGCTGCCACACGAAACCACCATATTCGCATTTGTACTCGCCGTGCTCGACGTTGCTACCACACTAGAAACTCCAACGGCACCTGCATCAACATCACCACCTTCTTTCTCTCGTTTAAATCACCATGGTTGCACCATCGTTGCACGACATCGAGCTCCTCGGAACAGTTTGCGCATGCACTCATCCATAATAGTTTCGCGGACCCAGCACCTTCGGCGTTTCCACTACCACCGCGTCAACCACCCTAACCTTCGTGCAACCACTCACGGCAGTCAAACCCTAATGGAGAGAGAGAGAGAGAGACTACTCTGACACGTGGCAGCCTCTCATTGGATTATCAAAGAGTCAAGACTTGTCATCCAGGAAACTTTGGGCAAGGGCGGGTCAATGTTGGTCAAATAGGCTATTTAGCGATAATTTTTGGCAGACGGTTCCTCTACAGGAACCTATAATGGCCTAGAAAGGAAAGAGTCGTCTGGCGGCAGTTCATTGTCAGCCAGACAGTTTCTAGAATTTCCAGAAATACTAGCTTTAAATGGAATAAAATAATTCATGCATAATCATACTATACTTAGCATGCCAATCAGACTTAGAATAAAATTAACGCGTAAAGCTCCCCTGACCTGGATTCCTTCGCTTAAACTCTGGGTTCTTGGTTTCTGCTTTTATCAGAATGGATGCCCCTTGTTTTCCCACGTTAGCTCTCCTTCTCACTCAATTCACAAAACACTTCTCCAATTTTCGTACTCTTTTCACTATGCAACAATGGCATCACAAAAAACCTTCCTTTTCACTCAAAATTTGACTTTTAGCGATGCCTTAATGGTAGTTTAATGTGCTAAAACGAAAATGGCTTAATGTTCATGATAATTGCCATTCAAATAGTCATTATGGACTATTTTTCCAGCCTCCCTTAGCAGCTCATTCATCTAGGGTTTTCTCTACCCTTTCACCTTCATGCGAAAACTAATTTTAGCAAAAAAGGAAGTTTAATTTAGAGTTACTAAGATTCGAACCCATAAGCATGCCAATATTAATTCCATGCCTAACCATTCAACCAATTCATATTTCATGATGGTTATTACTCATTTAAGAATATAATATCACGCACCATAATCAACATATTATATAATACAATTACATAATTAAAAGTAATTATAAATTCAATAGCACATAAATGACATACATAGGACTCGAACCTAAGTCCTCTCAACACAACCAAGTACTCTCAACCACTTGAGCTAGTACTTTTCCACATCATATCAATCAATAATTAATGGCTTAAAGGCTCTCACTACCCACATTTATTAATTAATTATTTATTTAATTAATTAATTTTCACGGGTCATACATCATTCACTCCACAAGGTTGAGAAGATATATTGGTAGTTGCCATTGGACGTCTAGATAATCCAAGATATGTCTGTGGTGTTAGACGAGGGGTAAGCATCAAGCAATTCTTTCATATTTATCCTCGACGGGTTACTTTAGCACAACTTAGTAAATAAGATAAAAAAGTGTTGACAAATGAGACAAATTTATTTCTAGAATTGAAGAACGAATGATTGTTAGAATGAATGATTACTAGCATCCTTAGGTTTTTCTATTCAAGCTTCACATATGAGGCCTACTCCAAGTGTTGCTAGCACAAAGGGAAATTCTCCTCTTCCTGCAGAATCAGGGAATAGTGTTGATGTCCTTATTGATTTTGAACTGTATGTTGATAAACACCCCCATATATTTGGTGGCCTTAGGTAAATCTTAGGAAAAATATATAATTTAGGAAAGACCATCTACCACCAGACTATTAAAGATGTTATGATGCAAATGGTGGTTATAAATGTTAAAGATTCTTTTGTTCGCATTTATGTGCCCACTGAGGAGGTTCAAAAAGTGGGACAAGCCTTAGGGAACTTTATCATTTGGCCAGCCATAAGTTTGGGGAGTGTTGTTTTTCATACTTGCTTTAATTATGTATGTATTTGTTGCAATTGGATGGATATATTATTGTACTAATTTATTTAAATTTTGGAGGGTTCTAAGAATGCAAACGTTGTTACACTTCCACAACCATAATTGTCTCCTCCTCCCCAACAACTTAGTGCAATGATAGTCACAATGGGGAATAAAACTGTCTAGTTAGATATAACTCTTGAATTCACAAACAAGACTGGTACCCCCTTTTTCTTGTATTTCATAAGGATATTTCTGAAATTGTGCTTGGTAATGATCTCTTATGTGCACCAGTTCTATAAGTTGGGAATTTGTAAGTAAGCCTTCATTAACCATAAAGTGTAACATTATTTCTTGATATTGAAGGTATTTGCATCACCTATGCATTGAAAAGAATAATACAAGTATTTATGGATTTCTTGACCTTATTACCATTCAAAGTGTAGGAAATAAATCTGAGGAGGTGCAAAAATGCTTAATAGAGATATTTGATAAAGCCAGCAAAGAGGTGTATTTAGCATTTTGCATAAGTAAGTACACAATTTTTGAATTATAGGTAATTAATTTAAAACTTATTTTTTATTAATATTATTCCAACCCTTAGGGGTCACTGGCAGTAGCTAGTCATTCTTCCTGGTTGTTCTCTTCTGGTTCTCTTGTGTTCCTTACATTAGAAAGTTAACACATTAGCCATCAAAAATATATTAGATGCGTAAGTTTTTTATTATGATTTATTTCCTTATAATATAATTAATATGATTTAATGAATGTCTACTTTTTGTAGGTCTTTGGAAGCTCATTCTTGGTTGTTGGGTGTTCCATCTATATCTAGGAAGAAAATGCAAATAATTGCACCTAACATAAGTTATAAGTCTGACCACAATTTAAGTTCTAATATAAAACATGTTATAATTATTCATATTTAATTAGTAGTATCGACGTCAAATGGGGAGCTATGAATGTGGGTATTACATCATGAAACACATGCACACGATTATATGTACAAACATTACTGATTGATGGAATAAGGAAATAAAAAAAAAAGACTAAACACTTATGTAATTATGAATTACAATATTGTTTAACTCCATTATTTTTTTGTAGCTATTTAATGATTCATCCTCATTTGAAGATAGAGAGATGGAAGACACTAGAACAAAGTGGACTTCCTTTCTTTTGGGTGTTGCTGATAACTTGTTGAAATTTTAGGTTTATAGTAATGTACAATCTTTTGGAGAGTAATTGTAAAAGTTGTAAAGGTTATAGGTTTATGTATATACAATTTCATGTTTTAAAGTTTGGTATACAACTTAACTATATGGAATTGATTTGCATGGGAACTTTTGTTCTGGTGATATGAAATGTATTTACAAGTGAATTGAATGGAGAGGAAAATGGTAAAACAAAAAAAAAATCATAAAAAACAAACAATCTAACATAGTATGACGCATTTTGCATTAGTTGTCATATTAACTTTAAACTTATTATTATTGACTATTGTACCTATTATAGTAGGCCCACTTACTATGGCATGTCTCCAAATACCTATCATAGTAAGTTGGAATTACAATGACAAGTTTTCGAAAATATGTCATAGTAAGTGCACTTATTATGTCAACGTTGTCAAGTCATGCCATGGTAAGTTGAACTTACTATAATTGTTACTCGAATACCTGTCACAGTCAGTCAGACTTATTATGACACATTTTTGTGGTGTCATAAAAAGAGTGCATTTTCTATGACTCCAACAATTATGACACCAAAATACCTATCATAATAAGCCCTTTTTACCTATCATGACATGTCTTGTGTACAATAATGGGATTATGAATATAAGGCTTTAAGATAAACTAAAATGGTCCTAAAATGACAATGAAATAATGCACGAAAATATATTTATAGTTGAACTCAAAACTAGTCCAAAATGTATGGTTCACAACTATGAAAACAAAGATTTAATCTCCTACAATGGATTCTAATGAATGAAAATCACACACACACACACACACACACACACACACACACATATATATATATATATATATATATATATATATATATATAAAATATAAACAAATGTATATAAACATGTTTGGAACTTTAGTAGTACCTAAATCTCCTAAGATTGGGCTATACAGATTGATTGTCCTAAATAAAATTGCTAAGATCATGTCTGCACTAAAGATGATTTGCATGATCACATGCTAATAATATGGAATGATAGTTGCATGTAGATTCTGTTATCACACCAAGATCTCATTAAGTTGAGAGGCACGTTCATGTGGTGATGGGGCTCACTTTTCTGTTGGTGTGCAAACTTCTGCAATTGTGTGGAGGTTCGATGAAAATCTTATGGTGCCTAATTTTTGCCCTCATTTAATATTTAAATTTGGGGATTTAATTAAATTTTTTGTGCTTAAGGATTGATTTAATTAGGATTTGTGATTATTGAATTTATTGAGTAAATTTTGTAAAAATGGCGTAAAAATTGATTTTAGTTGCATAAAATATTATTGGATATTCTAACGTTTGTTAATGCAGCTGGAATTTATTTTTGGTCATTAATAGTGTGGATTTGATATATTCAAAGTTACAAAATAAGTCCAAAATCAGGAAATTCTGGAAAAGAACAAATCAGGAGCTAAATGCACCCCTAGATTTTATTTGCACACTCCTCCTACAAGTGGACCACAAAAACCTGTTCTGCACCCCAATCTTTACTAAGTAGCACCCCTCCTACCATTTAAACTCCATTCACTCAGAACTGCCATGTGGCAATCCTCAACTTTTAAAATTGGCCAACCAGAACAAGCCACGTGGCAACAATCCTTGCACTAACAAGTTGTCCACCATCATTCTCGTCGGCAACCTTCACGCATCCACCACAGATCTGCAGCAGAACCTCCTTGCACTTGCGAGCTAGAACCATCGTTCAACATCTACACCTTGCATCATCTTCTTTCGTGAGTGAGAACAAGCCTTAGAACAGCAGCGGAAGCCATAGCCACCATTGCGGAAGAAGAAGAACGGGCCACCATCACCACCGCAAAACACCATCACTGCAACACCAGATTTGCGCAACAGCACCACCATAGCAGCACCTTCACGCCATTCCTGCAACTTTTAGAACCAGTCACGACCACCACGAAATCACTGCTGGCAGCCACCATTACGAACCAGCTCAACCACCGCCACAGATCGAACCAAATGCAGACCGCAACGCGCTACCATTCTCGCGCACCACCATGACCATCGCTGGCAGCAACACGCACCAGCAGATTCTCACGCGAGCCATACCAGAAACGCGAACACCATGGAAGCACCTCCATCACCTTCGTGCCTTGCGTCGCAACAGCCAGATAGGAGAAGAAGTACTTCGCCAGAAAACACATCGCGAACCACACCGCCACGTGTCAGCATCTGATAGGGCAGTCAAACTGGTCAATAGGTCAACTGGTCAAAGCCAGTAGTCAACTCTGGTCAAAACTGCAAAAATAGTTAAATAAGAGTGGCAGAATTGGAAATTGGACAGAAATTAAGTTGCTAATCTATTAAATAAAAATAAAAGATTTTAGCAACCGATAGATAAAGCCCAAAGTCCAGTTGAAGCCTATATAAAGAGACTTAAGGGAGTAGAAGTGACACAACTTACAACTTAGAACTCTCTAGTTTTGGCATTCACCGTCATCCATCACGTCTCTTATTCTCTCTTTTCTTTTTATATTTCTTTCCTTCATATCATCATGTATTCCATCAAAGCCATGGAGGGCTAAGCTTTTAGGGTTGATTCCACTGTAATTTCTTAACTGGATTTTGAGGTTAGATGAATTTATGTGTTTGTTATTTTTATTATTGTTGTGGTTTTTGTTTATCTATGTCCTTTGCTTCTTAATCGAATAGAAAATAATGATTTTAAATCTACAGGCATGCTAATCATATGAGGTAAAAGGTTTTTAAATTCAATTGAGACTTTACTTTGATTTTATTTAGAAACTTTCATTTGATTAAATAAGTTTTTGCCAATAATTGAGACTCTACTTTGATTAGAGGTAATTACTTTAACTAAAATTAGTCAAGACTTTACTTTGATTAATTAAGTTTTCTATTTGGTGAAGAAATAAAGGAATAGAAATGATTAGGCATAGTAAAATTTAATTGAGACTGTACTTTGGTTGAATTTACTATGGATAATCTAAAAATCCTCACTTTTAATTGAGACTGTACTTTGATTAAAACTGAGAATGCCAACAAATGAATTGAGACTTTACATTGATTGATTTGTAAATCAACAACAATAATTAATTTAACAATAATCTCTAGATAACCGATGAAGAATCCTATTTTGAAAGAGTAGTGGAATTGACCTATTTACTATTCACTACAACAAAAATAATTTTTACTAGAGGTTATTTATGGCATTTCCGGGGGTTTTAACCCCCGTTAAAGGAGTTTCCGGCGGTTTGTTTTTCTCCTAGAAAAACCAGCTTCGTTAACGAATTACCGGCGGTTTTCACTAACCCCAGGTAAAACAGCACTAACCCCTGGTAAAACAGCACTTACCGGCGGTTTTGAAACCTCTGGTATTTACCGGCGGTTTCAAATCCCTGGTAATTACCGGCGGTTTTAAAACCCCTGGTAATTACCGACGGTTTGAAAACCCCTAGTAATTACCGGCGGTTTTAAAACCCCTGGTAATTACCGGCGGTTTTAAAACCCCGGGTAATTATCGACAGTTTTAAAACCCCTGGTAATTACCGGCGGTTTTAAAACCCCTGGTAATTATCGGCAGTTTTAAAACC
>Ga0214545_1007817_pt1 | contig 17556 bp, 9 predicted proteins | sample CNSS4metaG_FD_160064 | JGI IMG/M metagenome (GOLD analysis project Ga0214545, IMG submission 160064) | Root nodule microbial communities from cowpea collected in UCLA plant growth center, Los Angeles, California, USA - CNSS4 | ecosystem: Host-associated > Plants > Roots > Nodule | place: USA... | reverse complement strand
GAAAAAAACATAAAATATATATATACATACATATATATATATATATATATATATATATATATATATATATATATATATATATATATATATATATATATATATATATATATGATGGATTTCACATGGATAAAATGTGTTGTTGGTTCTAAGATAGTCAAACTTAGTCTTACTATCTCTATATTTTCAATTAGTTGAATTATAGTTCTTATATATTCCATTCTTAAACGGTTGATGGTCTTTATTTCCCATGGGATTGGTCCATGTATTTAAACTTACTAGGTTCCCAAGGCACCAAAATTCAAATGAGTGACACTTATGTGAACAAGAATCTACGTTTCTTTATCATCGTTTATGGTTGTTGCTCATACATGGGAGTACGATTTCTTTTTGGTTTATAACTATGTAGTGATACAAATTTATATGCATATCCTTGACAATTGAGCAATGATTCCTGCAGGTATACATTGGTCCCTGCTTCTGTGTATCTTGGGTTTTGTGCTTCCATACTTTGGGTTGGAGAGGTACATGTAACCTGTGAAGATTTTATAGCTCCTTCAATTTGTCATTGGTCACCTGCATCTTTACTTATCGTAGTTTGACCTGTCAGGGAACATATCTCACTTCTGCTGCACGCAGCCATTCTACAGATAACAACTTGCATGAAGGTGCAGTAATTGGTGACTTGAATGGGGAATTCTGGGCCGTGTATGCACTTCACCAGGTGATCATATTATTTTGAACTCAGCTGTTATTTTTGTTTCATTAAAAAAAAAAAGCTCTTAGAATTTGAAATTGATTGAGGAAATACCCGTTTTGCAGTTTATTGGAAATCTCATTACATTTGCTCTACTGAGTGACGATCAGCAGGTTTGTGGTGGTTAACCTTTCCCATTTTCAAAATTTTATTTTACTCTGTTTATTTCAACCATCAGTTCATGATATTAGTCAAGCATACCCTTGCCTTGTTAGATATATCTTCAGGAATTGCCACTGGTGAAATATCTTCAGGAAAAGGAAAAAACCTCAACTAACTTGATGATAATGGAACCCCTGGTCCAAATTGGTTGAATAGAAATAGTATTTAGCTTTTCTATCAAAGAAGTGCTATCACACTTTTAGATAAAAATCATGCCACTTTCTATTTGGTGTCTCATTTCCAAACTATTGAAACTTGGAGGAATTTTAACCAATGAAGGAAACACTTATTTTTCAAACACTGTAATTTAGCATTTCTGTGTTTTGTTTTTAATTTCCCAATTTATTTATTATTAATACATGAAAAGATGTTAATATGTATGATATGCAATTTTGAGGAAATGTAAATATGAGCTCAGTTTTACCCTGTACCCTGAACAATAACTGCTCATTTGACAAGCTTTTTTTATTTAAAATATAGTACACATTCCATTATTTGATTATGTTTCTCATTAATGCAGGGGGGAAGTACCAAAGGAACCACTTTGTTGTTTATTGTATTCCTTTTCATTATGATTTTTGGTACAATATTAATGTGCTTCTTGCGCAAAAGGAGTGTTAATAGTAAGGGGGAACAAGAGCTTTCAGATGCTGGTGCATGTGCGTCCTTGAAGTCCCTATCTAAATCACTTGCCAATGCATTGTCTGATATAAAGATGTTGTTGCTCATACCCCTTATTGCATATTCAGGTCTACAACAAGCATTTGTGTGGTAATTCTTATGAATTATAAGGCATTCATTCTTTTGGATTTTCAATAATGGTTCTATGATTTAGTGTCCTTTTATTCTTGTTATACCTTGTTTGTTAACGAAATACTTTTTGGCAGGGCTGAATTTACCAAGTATGTTGTAACTCCTGCAATTGGTATTTCTGGTGTGGGTAGTTCAATGGCAGCCTACGGGGCTTTTGATGGAATAGTAAGTACAGGAATGCAGAACTATATTTCCTTGCCATTGCTGGTTGTTTAAAATAATTAGCTTTGGTTATATCATGTGAACAAGCTTCTGTCTCTTATTTCCTCATTTTTTATTTATTTATTTACTTATTTTATATTCTGAAATGTCTTCGAGTAACTGATACCAATTTCTTTCTAGACAAGGAAATTGCCATGTTCTAAATTTTTTCACTATGGTTCTAACATGTGGACAAGGAAATTGCTGTGTTATATGTTTTTTCATGGTGGTTCTAACATGTAGAGCCCCTTGCCACACCAAAATATGTTGTAATGGGATCTACTTTATTTTCTTATTTTCTATGAATATGTCAGTGTTCTCTGTTTGCTGGTCGTCTCACCTCTGGTCTCTCGTCTGTTACAAAAATAGTTTCTGTCGGTGTTTTTGTTCAGGCAGTCGTATTGATCTTACTTCTGCTAGACTTCAGGTAAGCAGTAATTATTTTTCTTTGAATGAAGTTGATCTTATTTAATTTATTTTCCAATATTCATCTTGCCTATATCTCTCTTTCCCACTCCTGATGCAGCATAAGTAGCGGATTGCTTGGTACTCTTTACATACTCTTTTTGGCTTGTTTATTGGGCATTGGTGATGGAGTTTTAATGACGCAACTAAATGCTTTGATTGGAATACTATTTAAGCAGGACACGGTATACAAATGATGCCCTATTAAGATGTTTACCTTGCTTCTGCATTGCTGTTTTGTTCAGTTATTTTATTTTGCTTGTTCCTCGTTTATTCTTCACACATTGCACATGCTTTCTGCTTGATTCTTTTTCTCTATCAATCTATTCCTCCTCCTCCCCCCCTCCCCCCACATTTTGGCTTAACAACTGTGTTCTTGGATAAATTTCTCCATAAAGTTTTGTATACTTAACTTTTGTAGAAACTTACTAATTTAACTTCTCCACAAGATGAAATGCATAAGTTGATTTTAATATGCGAGAAAATATCAGTTGATGTTATCTTTCATTTTCTTTTCCCTCCGAAAGTATTTATGGAAAAGTTTATTCTAGTATGATCTTAGTTTAAGTTGCCTCTAATGTCAAGTCTCTGTTGCTTCCGGTGCAGGAAGGGGCTTTTGCTCAGCTAAAGATATGGCAAAGCGCTACAATTGCTATCGTGTTCTTTTTCGCCCCGCTCATGTCGTTCAAATCCGTGGTTGTGATTATGCTTGCTTTCCTTTGTGTCTCATTCTGCATTTTTCTATGGCTTGCTCTAAAGGTGGGGAACACATCACGTTCCACGAGTCTCCGAATTTAAAGCTGCTTCAACTACATACACTATAGATTTTTGTATACATTGTTTCATTCTGTCTTCTCGCGAGTAGCACGTCCAATCTGGACTGTCTTTATTTTATGGTGAAATTTCCTTCAGTTGAATGAGCTGTATAATCTGTGACATCTCTCAGTGTGTTTGGTAACACATTTGTTACCGCTGGCTGGACGTGATTCCGTGGAAGCAATTAATAGTTGCTTTTACACTTTTGTTTATGTAAATTTTCTAGTAAACATGGATCCCAACCTTTGTGTAATGTGTCTATTTATAGTTGTTCACTAAAAGATAGCCTAGGTAGGAACAAGTAAAGAAAAGAGAAAAACACAGCTTCTTTCATAAATTCTCACGGAAGTTCATGATCGATTTTTCTTTTTCTCACTACCAAACACATTAACAGGAAGCAGAGTTCTGATTTGATCTTTGTGAACTAAAGTGCGGAAACAACGAATCCGCCAACTACCCTGTTTTGTTTCCACGTGTAGAACGCTCTTAATTTTAATGTTGCGAAAGTCTCTCAAAAACTAAACCGAAGCTATAATCATAAAGCATGGTCTGTATGGCCAAATCCACAATCTGAACTTGGTCAGCAAGCCCATCATATGACTCTCTAAAGTCATCCTCCACTTCAATGCTCATTGGTCCATCGCATACCATTTTTCCATACCAAAATCACTGAAAAGAAGTTATGATTAGGTGGTTTCGCACCAATTTCACTGCATTCCTGTCTTATTTATAAAGACTGCATCAACTATCTTATCAAACCACCAAGAGCTTCCCACCATGTCCTTTTTCTGGTTCTCTAGCTTGGTCCGTTTGCACATCACATGGCCTATTGTATCCTATGCTGCCACTTGGATAACACTTCTAACGTTGACGGCGGCAGTGGCTTCTATCTCACCGCAGGTGGCGTTTGTCTCTGCCATATCCCCCTCCTCTTCGTTCTCTCAGAAGTGCAGCACTGATGGGTCCATCAGAATGCCCTTGGATGTTCCAGGAGACATCCTGTGTTTTCCTCCTCACATGTTCGTGAAGTCCAAGGTTGACCTAATCGTTCCACCCGTCTTTGCAGCAGCCATTGTTGCGGCTTCTGCTTGCGTGGTCCGAGCTGCGGGCATGTGGGAGCATGATCAAACTCGTTGAGATGCAACTTAACTGGGTCTTCCTCTTAGGATCAAATCATATCTATCTGAGACAAAAGAATTAACAAAATTCGATTATGTGTCACCTGAAATTAACAGATTTCGAGATTATGTGATAATTTTGCTGCTGAGAAGAGCTTCTGATGAACACGGCCTGACGTGGAGATTGGCTGTGAAACTGGGCTAAACTGGTTGCTTCTGTATATACGAGATTATTTATTTTTTGAAATCCACACAAGGAAATTGTCAAATGTTAGCAATGATGTGTTCGTAATAAATTTCTGAATTATTTGTCTTTCGGGTATGCTGATCATATGGGGAGTTAGATTGAGGTCAATGATCAATCTTACTTTTCAGTTAAAATAAATATTCCATTCAATACTAACGGCGAATAATTTTCTATAGCTGTTATTTTCATTTCAAGGAATAAAAATGGCAAAGATTCCTGTAATAAAATGGAATGCTATTTTAAATTCCAGAACAAGGTTACCGGTGTAAAATAATGTATTTCTGTACCTTGATTAGATCTTAGGAAGCTCAATAGCCACGAGATCCTCAAAACCTATAATATCTTATTATATAAAGTAGGTCCTGCCAATGCTAGAGTGAAACAATAAAAAATTCTCTTTTTTGACGAGACAACAATATTCTAATTTGGTTACAATCCAACTTGTCTACAATAGAGGTCATTGAATATGATTTTTGGTTCAAGAACAGTTTGCTGGGCATAAGTGGAAGGTGATCCAAAACCTTTTAGACTATTGATGATTGGAGCTCCATGAAGATAGACTCCGAAGATTACTTTGTTTATGATACAATAATTAATCAATTAATTAAGTTAAAAAAAACTATTTAAATTATAAACAGGATCAATGATTTATGATTATGAAAGTCACTGAAATTTAGTAGTCAGTTAGTCAGGTGCACAAGATTTCTTATGTGGTTTGTTAACGACTCATTGGTATTAAATTTTTTCAATGAATTTCTTCTAGAAAATTCTGAAGAAATCAAATTCAGAAACATCCTCCGAGAACAAACTGTAATTATATGTATCTGTAACGTTCTTCTTATTGCATAGACTGCAAGAGGCTTTTGTCACTAATTAAGGAGGAAAACACGAAGCAGCGAGAGTATTCAAACTCTTAAAATCGATTTGATCAACTCGTTGCTGAAATCCCAGAGTTTCTTTGCTAGATGTTTGTTTTTGGCATGCGCACTTGGCTTGCATAGATTGCAATCCACAAAGTACTTCCCAGTTACACCTTTCACGTTTGGGTGGAGAGCAACATAGCATGTCGTGGCTGCTCCCTACGATTTTTGTTTTTTCAGAAATTAACCTATGATTAGTGACAACATATTTCGAATTCTGAACCAATATTCGAATTTTAAAATGACGGAAAAACATACCTGAGGAACGTTCTTCCATATGTAAAAGGTGAAGATCTTCAAGAAGTCTGCGAGAATTCATAGTATTGTGTTACAACTTAAAAAGTGCATGTTATTTAGTTGTGTAGTTTTGTTTCTGTTTTTGAGGAGAATTAACATACGCATAAGGTAAGAAGAATGTCTCATAAGAGGTGTCATTATTACTCCTGGATGAACTGAGTTTGCTGTGATGTTCACACCCTCTTCCTGCACTCAAATATCAAGAAGAACAAACAGATAAAATATTGCATGCTCAATTTTGGTATCATCAAAGAAGGAAAAAAACCTTTTGCTAGTTTCTTTTATCAATATGATCATTGGAAAACAAAATGCGATCATAAAGTGCATGCAACACATTCATTGTGTATGACCTGAAGGCGATGAGAAAGCTCATTTGTATGCAGTATGTTTGCTAACTTGGACTGTCCATAAGCCTTCTTGTTACCATAACTGAAAGCAATAGTTACAAAAAACTGTGATGTTCCACTGATAAAAATCACTGTCATGATGCAGAAAGTTCAGGCCAGAAGCAAAGTGAAAATAAAATACCCTTTTCGCTCATTGATCTTATTGAATCTAATCCCCTTTATGTAAGTGTAGTTATGGGCAATTGATGACAGATTTATGATCCTGCCCTCTATTCCAGTGGCTTGTGCAGTTTGTTTCATTTTCTCAAGAAGCAGGTTTGTCAACAGGAAATGACCTGAGATGTCAAAAAAAGATGAGAAAAGGCATCATTTTTACTACCACTAAGGACTAAAATAAAATGTCATACAAGAATGTTGAGATTTTACCAAGATGGTTTGTTGCAAACTGCATCTCGATCCCATCCTCTGAGAGTTTGAAGGGACAGAACATTACTCCAGCATTGTTTCTGATATGAAAAGCCAATGTTATGAACTTATGATTCATATACTTGAAAAATGACTAACTCAATGACATTGAGCATGGATGAGATAGAATGTGATGTAACATTAAAAGGAAAACCAACATCAAGATATTGAGAGGAAGATCAAGAGCTATGAAGTTGTCGACAAAGGATGTCACAGAAGTGAGTGAGCACAGATCGAGCTTCATTATGTCGACTCGTGCAGACTCATTCTCTTCTAGTATACGTTGTTTAGCTTCTTTTGCAGATACCATGTTTCTCACTGCAATGATCACATGAACCTTTCGAAGTGCCAACACTCGTGTTGTCTCCAACCCAATTCCACTTGCTCCTCCTGTGTGAGAATTACTTTGAGTTCTTAATTATTACAACACATCACAGCAAATATAAGTAAAGTTCATTTCTTTCAAACATTCGAAGCAATTATAAATAATGGAACAATTTTATGTCGAGCTATCCATCAATATCATACTTTCAAAGAACTTTATCACACTAATACAAGGTAACTGGTTAAATTTAGTGGCATATGTATTTGTTAATTTTGTGATTGTGTTGATATTATTTATTCTGTTTGTATGATGTTGAATTCTGAAAATGGTGTGTGATACATTTACTTGATTTAACGTTTTTTAAACTTTAATTTAAAAACATATTTAAAATCCCGAGTTTTAGTATTGGCGAGAGATCAAAAACTATTTTGTAAATACATAAAACAAAACGTTGTTTTAAATTATTTTAAAATATATTAATATAATTTACTTAAAAAATAATTAAAACGGTAATTTAATCTTATAAATTTTTGCTTCATGATATTTTTTAAAACCGAGATATAAAATTTAAACTTAAAAGTATACTTTTGGATTAAAAAAATTCTTCCGTAAAAAGTCAAAGTGATAAAAAAGTTAAAACATTGAAATTTTAAGTTATCAGATATGTTGTACAAATATAACTTTTCATATTTTATGATAATGAAAAATTATAAAAGAAATATAAAAATATATGAAATTAAGAAAAATGGTCACTCATTTAAAAAACATTAGAAATTAGCAAAAAAGGAACAATTATTTCTTAAAATAAAATGAACTAAACATATATCTTTGAGTCTTTAATTGAAAAGTTTCCCAATCTTAATTTTAAATTTTTTCATTTGTGGTGAACGATTTTATATTTTGCTTTAAAAAGGACATTAGTCTCTCAGGGATAATGTGATAAATCATTGAATGATCAACATCACTATATATCACCCGTGAACGTTATCATTTGATGACAAAGAAAAAAATATTAACGCAGATCAAATTAATGTAATAAGACATGTCAAATTTTGATGAAATATTTAAAATAAATTTTGAAAAACATCAAGGAAAAAAAAAAAGATTTTATTATTTATAAAAAAAATATAGAAATGATATTAGTATGATAAGAATTGGTCGGGTGTGATATTAGTAAAAGGAAGAGATGGGTAGAATTTTTTTTAGACGAGAAATGAAATAGAGAAAAGAATAAATAAAATGTTAAATTATCTTATAATCTTTTATAAATAATATAAATATACATTATTTTTTAGTGTTTATATGATTTTTTTTATTATATAAAATAAAATAATTCAATATTTTATTATATTTTTTATATATTAATTTTGTTTTATGATTTTAAAACATATATAGTTAAGAGTGATAAAGGAGAATAATAATACGTGTAGAAATCGCCTTGTACCATAAAAAAAGTTCTCTTTAAAAATAAGTGATTATGATAAGGTAAATTTTGTACATACATACATGTTTCAATTTTCTCATCCTTCTAATATCCAATAAACAAAATAATATATTTACTTTTCTAAATTATTGTGTTAATAAGCAACTCATAACAAAAAGCCGCGTTGAAAAAAAACAAAAAAAAAAAAAACCTCATAAAAGTCTACCTATAATACTTTTTTCCACACACCTACCTACAAATTCAACATCAACTTCATGCTCCCACAAATACTTAAGAGCGGACATATTTGACAACTATTATCACAGTTTTGTCAGTGAAACCTTAAAGAGATAAACATATATACTAATTTCAACTTCAAACATCAGTTCAACCGCAGGTTATTGTCCGTGTCAGAAACAACTTTTATATCACAAAAGCTCAAAAGCTTCCCTGAAGAAGATGCAGTTATGCAGAAGCTGGAATACTCTAAATCGTTTCTAATATCTATATATGCACGTAAGAACTCAGATTGTTATAACATGAACACATAAAACAAGATTCTGATACATATATATGTGTTAAAACTGACCTGTGATAATCGCAGTGAGGTTGGCACCATCGATTCCTTCAGTAACTTGTTCTGCAGTGGAAGCTGATCCAAATCCACTTGGACCAACCATCCCTGTTACCAACGAAATAACACCCACCATAGTATCAACAAAATGTGAAACCTCGGAGCCTTGTGACACAAACTCAGCACTGTCTTACAAATATATATATATATATATATATATATACACAGATATGTAGATATATATAGGATTACATTATGCAGTTGCAGACAATAGATTATGAAAAATCAAAGCTAAAAAGAGTGGGGCAGTTGCCATGACAGATTGTAAATCCTTCTCTTATTCTGAACTGCATTTAATTATCACCGTTGAAACTCTGTTCACACATTCAATCACTTACCTACCAATCAACTCTTTTTCATTTATGGTCAAGGTGTGCCTCAAAACTATTCAACTTACTTGTTTTTAACAACTTCTTCAACACGCCATATCCTTTTATTGCGTTAAGTTGTAGTAAGTTACACCAAAATTAGGGTTATGTCAGCTTATAAATACTTCTAAGTTTTTGAACTGCTTACAAAACTTGTTTAGTTTCGTGTAAACATACCTATTTAAGGAGCTTAATGAAAGTGCTATGTGACTGCTTCCAACTTCTTAAATCTCATTTTCAAAATGTACACATGAATTGTACCTTGTATCTTTTCTTTTCTTTACCTTAATTAAGGTAAGGGTTTACTGATTAGTCTTTTATTTATGTTTGTTTATTTTAGTTATTGCACTATTTATAATATCTATTTTATTATTTTATCATTTCACTTTAAAATAAAATATTGATAACATATGTATATTAGTTTAGTAAGACAATACTGTAGACAATAATTATATTTAAAAGTATGCAATGCTATAATCGACATAATAAAAGTTTACTCGTTTACTTTTTTATTTAAATTTAGTTTGAATATTTTAAAATAGGAGATTAATAATAAAACACACAATAAGAGAAAAAGCTAAATAATTAAAATTACTAATCGAAGATGATGTTTAAAAAGGGCAAATAGTATTTTCTTTTATTCTAGTAAAAGAATGTACAATATAAATGGAGTTTACTGAAATATTTAAATGTCATTTACAATATAAAATGGACACTAAGATAAGTTTACAATCACATATTGTTGAGTTATCAAGGTCAATGGTAATTCATAAACAAACGTCTTTCTTAACCCACAGTATGTTATATGTGTTAAGCTCCAAAGTCTAGTGATGCTATCTTAGGACTAATAAAAATGTTCTAAGTCACTTATACTCAATAAATAACTTGCTCCAATATAATCAAAGTTTCACATTGTTTTGAATTAAATTTAATGGTAACTTACATACTTTTTTTCTTTTTAACTTACTAAAATATTTGTTAATTACTCACCATCTAGTTAAGCAATTTTTTATTTAATAAAATATATAATTCGGTAATTTTTGGGAAGCAATTTACCTTAAAGTTATTTTTCTGAAATACTCATTATATTAAAATATTAAGTAAAAAGTAAATCTAATATCACAAACACCATTATTTTCATTCAATAATTAAAACCCATGCCTCATTCGAAAGCCTCTACTTCAATTTCAATAACTAAAATTATAAATCATTACCGAGACGCAATAATTTGTTAAAAATAATAAGTTCAAAACAGTTATAGTAATAAAATAAGGAGAATAGTAACCGGTGTCTTTAATACTATAATTAAAGAATAATTAATATCCATTGATTTCATCATTTTTATATTAAAAGTATAAATAATTAAATATATTAATTAAAATGGCATAAATGCATATAACATATTTTATAAAGATCAAAATACTTTTTCAAATTTATAGACAATAACTTCCAAATACAAAACAAAAATAAGTATTTTGAAATTTTTAAGATTTTTACTAAAAAGAATATTTCTACTTTAGTTAATTTTTTTTTATAAATTTTTTAAATGTTTAACACTATTTTTTTACTGATTTCTTTTTAATTTAAATTTTTTATGTTTAATTATATTTAATTTTTAACAACATTAAATTATAATTATTTTATTATTTAAATATATTTTTTATTTTTATTGATAAATATTAAAAAATATATTAAATACACAAAATTTTTATCTTTTAAATAAAATAAAATTGTACTAATAATTTATTTAATATCAAATTTAATTATATATTTTTATAAGATTAAATGAATATTAATTATCTTTAATAACATTAATCAACAAGATTCATGAACTAAATGTGATCCTAACTCCAAAACCATCCAACATTTACTTAAATAATTTAAAATATCCATGATCTTATAACACGTGGTAGTATAGTATAGTACATATCTATCTAATGGTCCTTTCAATTAAGAGAGACTTAGGTCGGCTAAAACAAATCACAATATTTATTGCTCTCTACCAATCCTACTAAAGGCTATCTTCCCAAGGTGAAAGAAAAATAATTAATTCTCATAAATATCTATTTAGTTTTTCATTTCATTTTCTATTTTTTTAATGAATTACGATGGTAGAGCTGAATTTTTGTGAATTGCGACCCATACCAAACTACAATAGAATACAATGAAGTGAAATGATGATATAGTTGGTTTTGTTTTTATTTGTTTTCCCTTGTGGGAAAGGTAAATGGACCACACAAAGAATCCCCTTTCCCAAAAACTTTATCATTAAAATTGTGACATCAATTCACTCGTGATTGTTATTGTCACTGCTCCCACTTCATTCAAACTACATCTTCATGCCATATTATATATATTTTTTATAAAAAGAAATTGACTTTTTTACTAAACAGGATCAATTAAATTTTAAAATTACGTATATGAGTTTCCTCCAAAAAAAAGTACATGTTGGCCAAGTTACAGAGGACTTCACTCTGAGTTATCATACCTTATGACAATTTTAATATAATTTATTTTTAAGTTGAAGTCATCATCTTTTATGGCAATCAAACTATAATTATTTTTTTTATTTTTGAATTGAAGTTGTCATTTCTTTTACGATTTTTAATTTCTTTTTGATATCGACATCTTTACATTGAAGTTGTTTTTCATAAGCACGACTTATCTTTTTGGTAAATTTTTTTAAAAAGAACTCATATTTGTAATTTGATAAAAAAAGCCAAAAGAAAATCATACCCTCAAGCTTCTCACCATATTTATTTAAATTAAATAATTCATTAACATTCTTATAATTTTATTCAAATTTTGTCCTTCAAAAAAATTGTTTATGGATTTCCATTATTGATTTTATTCAGTATTTTTTTTTTAATTCTAAGTAACACGAAGAAGAGAGAATAATGAAAGCGATATGGAAGAAAGAAATAGAATTGTGTAGTAATGATGCATTACTATAAAAATAATAAAGAGTTGCTTGCTTTATTCAGTAAAGATAATGAAGTTTAAATATGTGATACCTTTTTTGGGAAAAAAAAAAGGTAATAATGGTATTTAATTACTCTTAATAAAGCGTTATTTACTAGTCATCCGATGAACTTTCTTAAAATTATATTATTATTAATAAATGAAAGTACTTAGTGAACATTTCAAAAGTAGTATTTAATTGCTCTTAATAAAGTGTTAGTTATTGTTCATCTGATGAACTTTCTTAAAATTATATTAATAATAAATGAAAGTACTTTGGGAATTTAAACTGAGGATTTTGCTCACCTTGTTGTGAATATAATGAAAGGAGGAATAAGTGTTAATGTGTGATAAAATGAAAAGAAAATAAATAAAATAAATACCCAAGTAAACTTATTAAAACTGGGGTATGAAAAAAATATACAATTAGAACAAATGTAAAGAAAAAAATTCATAAGTATATTATGTAAAAGTTTTAGATTAAAAATTATATAAAACCTGTTATGGATTTGACTCATTACATTTAGTTGAATATAAAACTGAAGACTGATAAGAACTCCATGATCAATTATGGAGAAGGAAATGGAAGAAAAACAGGTGCACCCATATGCTCGTGCAAAAATAAAGCATTTGAGGTTAGGAATACATATTAATGGCCAACGGCATGAAAGCTGTGTTGCTTTGTGGCTGTGACACTAACTACACTTTAGCCGCAACCATCACTTAATTTATTGGCAACTTGCGAATTTAGGAAAATTTATGAAATTTGTGTATTTTTTTAATTTGCTAAAATTAGTAACTTTCAAAAAATAAATGTCAACGATTTTAGTTATTTTTTAGTTAATCTAGACCTTAATTTTCTTAGTTCAATCATGCTTGCATGTATAAGTGTTTGTTTAGTATATTTGCAAGTACAACAATAATTTAGGAAAAAGATAATATTACGACACTAAATACAATTTTATTAATAAACAAAAGTGATCATGAAGTCATATTAAGGGCGACTTAAGTTAAAAATATTGCTAGTGTATCTGTAATGTTTTTATGATGTTCATAAGAAAAAAATGATAGCATGAGAATGTTGAAATTCAAATAAGACATACAAGTGTGTGTGTGTGTGTGTGAACATGATATATGACATGATGTATGTGTTAATTGCATCACACTTAGTCGAAAAGACTAGTAGTATATGTGTGATAGTTAAGAAGTGTTGTTTTGTTGTCTTGATAATCGACTAAGATACTATTCTAGTCAACTAGCCAAATAATCTAGTCAACTAGGTATTTTCAGACAGCTGCTGATTCATATAAAAATAGATCACTGCACTTGCTGCATTAACGTTTTTCAACCAAAAGAAAAAGAAAGTGGGCTGAATATTTTCTTGGAACTGGAAACTCAAAATTTGACAAATGTGTATTCAATCTGATTTCTAAGTTGTATTTTTGTATTCTGTTTTAGTTTGAAATTCATTGTATTATTGGTTGATTGTGTTTGAAGCAAGTGTATGGTCTAAGCTTGCTATTTTGTTTGAAACGAGTGTGTGGTATAACTTTGCTTGTATAGTTTTCTTTTCTTAGAGTTAAGATTTGCTATGTAACTTTGTAAATCTTGTAAGTCTTTGAGATGTTGTGAAATAATTCTTTAATTGTGGTTTGCTAGGAGAAACTGGATGTAGACTCTAAAAAATCGAACCAGTATAAATATTTTCTGTGTAATTTTATCTTCTCCTTTATATTTTTGACATGGTATAAATAATCTAAACTTTAAACATCTAATTATATTGTTTCAATTACTTTAACAAGGTTTTTCAAAACAATTTTGAAAATGTTAAAATTGGGTAAAGATTGTCAAAACCGATTCACTCCTCTTAATCGTGAAATATTAGTATATCAAATTAAAAAAAAAGTAGAAGTTATGCTGAAAAATACTATTTATCCAATTAAAATAAGCTAACTATACATCGAGACATTACTTTTTAATTGGAAAATTATTCATTTTAACTACAAATTACCTACGGTTATTTTTTTTTAATATTTATCATATCAATAAATTACAACAAAAAGTACACTAAATTTATAATTTTTCCTCAATTTAAAAGATAGGAGCGAGTCTAAAAAATTATCTTCTTCTTATCCTTATCTGCCATTGGAACTATAAACAGGTTAAATATAAATCATTTAATTCTCCACATGCTCATGGCTTTCCTTCAAACAGCACCAACAGCAGAATAGGCTTTAGCATGGACACGATTAGGGGTACCCACAATGGCACCACCGACTCCCAAAAATTAAAAAAATCAATATTTAGAAACAAAGACCACAAATCTTGTCAGAACATATTCTCAGTTAAGTTTCTTTGGTAGAACTTTAGTATTATTGTTTTATACGCTTATAGTGTATATTAATTTTAATACATTAATAAAAGTTGATAATATATTTTAAAATATTAAAATTAGTGTATTCTGAAAACACAATCAAGCAGAAGAACAAATGAGTATGGGGTATTCTTTGAATTTTCTCCATTTTTACAAAAATTTTCCAACTTAGTAATATAATTATATTTAACTTTTCAAATACAGTACGAAGATATAATGAGTGTGTATGTTATCTTATCTCCTATTTTCATATCTATCTTCATTTTAAATTATTGACTTAAATATCTTTTTCATCCTCATATTCGTAGTGTTTGTTGTGGATGGTTCTCATTTTGACAGAATGTATAAAATGGTCCTCATTTTTACTGAATATTTAAAATGGTTCTTATTTTCGCAATTCGTATTTTATTTGGTCATTTTCTGTGATGCCGTTTAAATCAGTAACGGAGCATTATACAAGTGGCATTGTTTGTATTACGTTGCATTGAGGTGTGTTACGTGTACTGTACAAATGACTAATTAATGTTAACTTTTCAATTTGGGAGAATTTTTGCAATTAGGGCTTAAGTTGGATTGCAGTCGCGCTCTTCATTGTTGGAGGCGATTTCTTCATAATCGTCTTTCTTGAGCTCGAATTTGCAGAGGAAGTAGCTAATACTTGTCATTTCATCGTTGGATTGCAGTCGCGCTCTTCATTTCAATTTTCCAGTTAATCATCATCAACGAGGTAAGTGGGTTTAGGGTTTTCTGGGTTGTGTTTGCTCGTAGGTTAGGGTTTTCGTAATTATATTTTGGGGTTTGTTTGTGCTTGGATTGTTGTGATGTTATGGTTTATGAATTACCACACCTGTACAGTACATGTAACACACCCCAATGCAACTTAATACAAACAGTGACACATGTACATTGCTCTATTACTGATTTAAACGGTGTCACAGAAAATGACCAAATAAAACACGAATTGCGAAAATGAGGACCATTTTAAACATTCGGTAAAAATGATGACTATTTTAAACATTTTGTCAAAATAAGGACCATCCGCAACAAACACTACGAAAATAAGGACGAAAAATGTATTTAAACCTAAATTATTCAATATTTTAATTTGATAAATATAGTAGATGATGATAATGTAATGTTATTAAGTTAATATATAAAATAAAATTATTTATTAAAAATAAAATAAAATATACCAGAAAAAAATGAGAGAATAACTGTTGACAAATAAAAAAAAAGAACCAGAGATAAATCATTTTATAAAAAAAGTTTGTAGAAATAACGGTTAATTTTTAAAAATTTAATAAATAATTATATTTTAAAGGGCAAAATTGATGATTTGAAAACTTTGAGCAATGATCTTTTAAAAACTTTAAGAGAAGAACTCAATAAGATGAGTAAAATTTTGAAAAACCATTTCAAGAACATAATTAATGATTTGAAAAGGATCAAGAAGTTGATAAAAACTTTAAAAAAGAATTGAAAAAGTTTAAGAAAATAAAATTCAAGAAAAGAAAACTAAGTAATGAAAGTGTAAAAATAAGTAATTCAAGAAGTTAATGAAAATTAATAGTTTAAGAAAATTAGGAAAAGTGAGAAAATAGATTTCAAGAAAAAGATTTCAAAAACTTTAAGAGAAGAACTCAATATGATGAGTAAAATTTTGCAAAATTCATTTCAAGAACATAATTAAAGATTTGAAAAGGATCACGAAGTTGATAAAAACATTAAAAAGAATTGAAAAAGTTTAAGAGAATAAAATTCAAGAAAAGAAAGTGTAAAAATATGTAATTCAAGAAGTTAATGAAAATTAATAGTTTAAGAAAATTAGGAAAAGTGAGAAAATAGATTTCAAGAAAAAGATTTTAAAAACTTTAAGAGAAGAACCCAATATGATGAGTAAAATTTTGCAAAAACCATTTCAAGAACATATTTAAAGATTTGAAAGGGATCAAGAAGTTGATAAAAATTTTAAAAAGAATTGAAAAAGTTTAAGAAAATAAAATTGATGAAAAGAAAACTTAGTAAAGAAAGTTTCAAAATAAGTAATTCAAGAAGTTAATGAAAATTAATAGTTAATGTGATGAGTAAAAGTGAGAAAATAGATTTCAAGAAGAAGATTTTAAAAACTTTAAGAGAAGAATTCAATATGATGAGTAAAATTTTGCAAAAACCATTTCAAGAACATCATTAAAGACTTGAAAAGGATGAAGAAGTTGATAAAAACTTTAAAAAGAATTGAAAAAGTTTAAGAAAATAAAATTCAAGAAAAGAAAACTAAGTAAAAATAACTAATTCAAGAAGTTAATGAGAATAAAGAGTTTAAAAAAATTAGGAAAAAGGATAAAATAAATTTCAAGAAAAAAATTTTAAAAACCTTAAGAGAAGAACTCAATATGATGACTAAAATTTTGAAAAACCATTTCAAGAACATAATTAATAATTTGAAACGGATCAAGAAGTTGATAAAAACTTTAAAAAGAATTGAAAAAGTTTAAGAAAATAAAATTCAAAAAAAGAAAACTAAGTAAAGAAAGTGTAAAAATAAATAATTCAAGAAGTTAATGAAAATGAAGAGTTTAAAAAAAATTAGGAAAAGCGAGAAAATAGATTTCAAGAAAAAGATTTTAAAAACTTTAAGAGAAGAACTCAATATGATGAGTAAAATTTTGCAAAATCCATTTCAAGAACATCATTAAAGATTTGAAAAGGATCAAGAAGTTGATAAAAACTTTAAAAAAGAATTCAAAAAGTTGAAGAAAATAAAATTCAAGAAAAGAAAACTAAGTAAAGAAAGTGTAAAAATAAGTAATTCAAGAAGTTAATGAAAATGAAGAATTTAAAAAAATTAGGAAAAGTGAGAAAATAG
>Ga0214545_1007816_pt1 | contig 17557 bp, 6 predicted proteins | sample CNSS4metaG_FD_160064 | JGI IMG/M metagenome (GOLD analysis project Ga0214545, IMG submission 160064) | Root nodule microbial communities from cowpea collected in UCLA plant growth center, Los Angeles, California, USA - CNSS4 | ecosystem: Host-associated > Plants > Roots > Nodule | place: USA... | reverse complement strand
AATACTGACACGTGTCACTGTCATGCCACGTGGCACGATGACAGCTTGACACGTGACAATTTTTTTTAATTTTTTTTAAAAAATTCAAAAAAAAAATTAAAAATAAAAAAAAAATTCAAAAAAAAATTAATAAAAAAATTCAAAAAATCGAGGGACTGACACGTGGCACTCCCTCTAACAGCGTCAACGTTGACTTAACGGCAAGGACAAACGTAAGACGTTTCAACAAAAAAGGAGACTATTTTGAGACTTTTAAACATTTGGGTACCATTTTGAGATTTTGATTCCAAAATGGAGACCAAAGGCATAATTAAACCTAAAGATTTATTATCTAAAGAGACGAAGAAGGATGAATGAAATATATTTACTTTTAGGGATTAGATATGATTTAGGCAAATGAATCTGAAGATGAATGCAATATTCTCAACCTTACATTAAAGAAGAAATGAGAAGGAAAAACAGTTCAACACTTATACATCCTTATTTTTTTAAATTTCAGATTAACAAGTATGTTTTCACTTAATGTCCATTACTTTTATTTTGTTTTAAATTCAAACTCACATTTGTTTATATTTTAATTGTTAATGCAGTGATGATGCATGTATCTCCATTCGCTGATTAAAGAGATTTTCTGCATTTCTGAAATTCACATTTTGCTTTTTGTTTTATAAATGTGAATGCAGTGATGCATGAATTTATATTCTCCAACTAGAGAGATTCCTTGCATCTTTAGAATTTGCATTATAGAGTTTGTGTTATTGTTGAAGGTAGGTGAAGATGTATTCAACATGTCATGTAATCTAATAATTATATTTATTAAAATATTATTTTATATTTATCACATTTATCAAATTATTCATAAATTTATACAAACTTTATTTTTAAATTCCTTCATTTTCATCTTTATTCTTTGAAACAAACAATCTTACTTCTCCCTTACCATTTCCTCAAATTCATCCACTCACTCTCTCGTCAATTTATTTATTATTGAAAGCAAACACACTCAAATCTTAACCAAAACAAATAAATGAATATGAACCCTTCCTTCTAACCAATAAATTCGTAGGTTGAACCAAATCATGGATGTAGAAAATACACAGCTAAGCCGATACTCAAACAGTATCTTGAAATAGAAAAAAAAAAAAGAGGAAGGAAAACAGCAAAATGGAATAAAGAAATATGCAAGTTGGGTGGAAAATGAGTGAAGTTGAGAGTCAAATATACATTGGATACGCTAACCCGTTATAGTTAGTGTGGAGTGAGAATATGGTTTGCTTCATGAAAGAAAAGAAAGGTTGGTAGACTCATGGACCAACTTGCTGGATTTTTTATTCTTTATTCTTTTTATATTTTTTAATATATATTAAAAACATTTTTAATTTTGTAAAATTCTCAAAATCTTTAACATTAATTAATATTTTAATTGAATAAATTAACCAAATTACATAAAATAGGCATACAATTTTTGTGTAGAAGTTAGATAGAAGATGAGTTGTTAATGAAGATATCTTTTTTTATTGCTATGAGTAGGAGACACATTTACCCCTCTGTGGTTCTCCTCAACACAATTCCTAATTGCCAAGTTACAATAACTGGACTTTAATTTTTTTTTTAAATGTCTATTTGAACTTAATTTAAGCATCAAGTTGTGTTTAACTGGATAATATGACATGCTCCCTCACGCAAAGCACAAAGTGCATCTATTTTATTTTATAAAACTAAAACTCTCACCATCACAACATCGACAAAAGTGAAAGCTACCTTATTGAGTTTATCACAAATTTAAATATTTAAATATTTTTTATCAAAAATAAATTATTGTTCTATGTAAATTCTCTAAAGGTTTTAATTTTTTTCATTAAAGTTTTATTCGTTGATTTTTCTGACTAATGGAATAATTGATAATATCATTAATTACCTTTAATGCATTAAAAATAAAGAAATAAAATTTTTAAATTTTTAAGTATTTTTAATTAAATTTATATAAAATATATTCCTTCTATAAAAATATTTAAGACCTTTATGGTTTACCATTCAAAATGTAACATCAGATAATTAAAAGTAAATTCAATTAAAAAATAATGTAATAAAAAATTAGAATAAATATTAAATTAAAAATAAATAACTTTATAAATAACATAATGGTTAGTTATGTTATTTTTTTATTTTCTATATTTAAATTTAGAAGAAGTTTAAAATTTGACTATATTATTTTTTACAATAACCACGTAAGGTAGCAATCAAATTACCTTTTTATAACAAAAATTAAATGATAGATACCAAATTAAAAAGTATAAAAACTTGTTGACATTAAAAGAAATACATTTTTTTAATATAAACTAAATTAAATTTATAAATTCTTGGAACTTAATTTAGTTTTTTTTTTTTTTAACATAATCTTTACGTCACAACTTCAATCACCTTTTTAATGATCTTTTTTGTTTCTTAATTATTTCATGTAAAGTTATTCAAACGAACCATCTAGTCTTGTCCAATCTAGTTCACCACAAATTAGTTACTTAATGAGTTAACTTAACTCAACTCACTTAACAATGATTTCAAAAATTTCAAACCAGGCACGACCTACCACATATGGGTAGGTTAAATAAGTTGACTAATAAAAAAAATACAAATTTTGTTTTTCTTAATCTAAAATAATATATAATTTTTTTTCTAAAAATCTTGAATGGAAATCCAGTATACAGTAATTAGCATTGAATTTTGACCGACCAAAATTTACTCATCTCATTCATATGAATATAAAACACCACATAAAAAGGTTTCTAATTGATTATGTACCAAATAATCTTGGATTAAATAAAAAATAAAAGTCCAAACAAAATCCACCGTCTGAATTTAGTATATTTTAAAAGCTCCAAGAAAATGCACCATTTAAAAAGTTCACGCAAAAATTATTTAGGTTTTCTTTTTTTTATATAATTTAATACTTAAAATTTATGGATGAATTAGTGAGTCAACTCAACATATCTCAAATTCAATGTAAATAAATAGGATTTTTAGTGGACTAAATTTATTTTTGACCCGTATCAAAATTTATAATTTGATTTTAACCTAATATAACTCAAATTCCTGATAATCAAGTAGGTTCGTAAGTTTTAACCCATATAATTAAATTAATCATGTGCATATATGGATTGATTTGAATTTTTCGATTAAAATAATTTGACATAGGTTCACCTTTCTTACGTGCAAGCTAATGCTATTTCTTTTTCTTCTATTTTCATTATATATATATATATATTCACACATAAGTATATTAATATACATGAAATTATATTTATTAATATTGTTGTTAACACATACTAATAGTATTAAAATTAGTAACGATCAATTATAATAAGAAAAATGTTTTATTGGATACGGTATAATTTATTAACTAAGTCATATTTTAAATTATCATAAAAATACTAAGATTTACCATCATTATTTTTTTATATAGAATAATAATGGTGACAAAATGGATTAAGGGTTCAACTTTAAAAGATAAAAAGAATAAAGTTAGGTGATTTAACACATCATTTTGTCTCTTTTAATTCGTTAAAAAGAAAAATCTTTTCAATTTTTCCTTTAAAAGAAAAAAAAGGACTCATAAGATGTATAATGTAATAGTGAAAAAAATATTTAAAATGTATATTAGAAGAATGTATATGTTTATTAAAGAACTAATAAAGTAATATTTATTAGTTTTATCTTTAATCTTGATAAAAAAACAATATTCTGATATAAAATATGGTAATGTTTAGAAAAGGAGTTTGCTAAGTTTTAGAAAAAAAATAAATTAGTTGTTGCTTGGTAGTTGTATGATTGACAGTGTTAATTATTTTCATCACTCTCTCGAAAGGAAATAAATAAAAAGATAATAATATTTTAATTATTAAATTTTGATAAATTTTTTTATAATATAATATGTCATTTTTAAGAAATTTTAAAATATTAAAAATAAAAATAGAAAATCATTTAAAAAATACCATCTAAAATTATAAAAAAAAATTATCAAAATTTAATAGTAAAAAATTATTTTTTTAAAAAAATATATATAAAAAGGCAAGGTAACTTTGTCTCTGGCATGGAATAAGTAGAAGAAGCCCCCCGAAGGGTCGTAATCAGCATACGTGGCGTGGGGCCCAGTGGAAGTGATGAGTGTTTGGTGGCTGAGTGATGAGTGAGAAAGTAACAATAATGAAACCAAAAATTCACTTCAACTTCAACCATTTCTCACACACCGTACCATCTAAATCTATCCACGCACACCAATCTCCTCTCAGCTCTCTCTATGTTCTCTTTTCTTCTTTTGCTTTCTGCAATGGAAGACGAGCCTTTTCTCACAACAACGACAATCACTTCCCAACGCGCCGATTTCCTCTTGCAATCTTCCAAGTCCTTCGACGACGTCACAGCCCCACGCGCCGCCCGTAACGCCGAGATTCAGGAGCACCTCTCCCAACCCTCTCCCTTTCACTCCAAGAAGAAAAAGCTCAGCCGTTGCAAGACAGCACCCGCCTTGGTTAGCATGCGGGACCTCAAACCTAAGACGCCCGAAGTCCCCAAGCCTCAGTCCAGTTCCATAATCCGACAGGGCATGTGCTTACTCGCCATGTACCTCTGCGTGGGAGTCGCCATTTACTCTTTCAACAGGGACAATTTCTCCGGCATCGAGACCCACCCCGTGGTCGATGCCCTTTACTTTTGTATAGTTACCATGTGTACCATAGGTTACGGAGACATCGCTCCCTTGACCCCGTTTACAAAGGTCTTCGCTTGCGTCTTTGTGCTGGTGGGGTTCGGCTTTATCGACATACTCCTCAGTGGCCTTGTCAACTTCGTTTTGGATGTGCAAGAGAACATGATCCTCACGGGGCTCCAAATGGGTGCAACTGGGAGGGAGGGTTTTTCTGCCCGGAACTACATCGTTGATGTGGTGAAGGGGAGGATGAGGATCAGGTTGAAGGTTGGTTTGGCGCTTGGGGTGGTTGTGCTGTGTATTGGGATTGGGTGTTTGGTGTTGTACTTTGTGGAGGGCTTGGATTTGGTTGATTCTATCTACTTGTCAGTTATGTCTGTCACAACGGTTGGGTATGGAGACAGGGCGTTTAAGACACTTCCCGGTCGGTTATTTGCTGCTATTTGGTTGCTCTTTTCTACTCTCATGGTGGCACGCGCTTTCCTCTATTTGGCAGAGGCCAGAATCAATAGAAGGCATCGCAGAATGGCCAACAAGGTGTTGCAGAGAGAAATTACTGTTGAGGATTTGCTTGCTGCTGATATCAACCACACTGGTTTCATCAGGTACTGTCGTCATTTTTCCTCCTGTCTTCTCTTGCTTTTCTTACCAATCAAAGTTTTAATCTGTCACAGTTTCATCACCATCTTTACCATACTAAGAAATTTCATGAAAATGCGATTGATGTAACAACAACTGCAGTTGCTAAAAAGGTCTAAAAAATTGATATTGTAACCGAAATTGCAATCATGAAAAAGCCTTGTTGCCAATTATCATGGTTTTAAAAGAACAGCTATAATAACAATTGAGAGACTATAACATCGAGATCTTTTTGACTTAGTGTGATAGCAGTACAACAATTGTGTCTGCATCAGTTATATTTTGCATAACGTTAGACATTTGATGAAACCGCAAATCACCGATACATGTTAATTTACGCTCTTCCTATTGCTAATTACAAGTAAGCAGAAGTAGAGATTGTTGCGTAAAGTGATCAAATGGGGCATTATTGTAATTATTGGTATCTAGTATTCATAGGAAAATAGCCCCAAAAGCATAGGATACCATGATTAGGATATTCTAATCGAGTACAACGCACCGCAATTAGCTAACACCATACAATATGTTATGATTCGTGAGATCTGGAGGCGCATTAAAATGTTTTGAACAAAAATATGAATGGTAGTCATGTGCGGAGATAACTATAATTTGATTAAACATTATGGTTTTGAGGGAATTTATTTTCTTTACTTGTTTTTCGTGAACTGTCATCTGTTATGGAAAATGTCACTTTCTAAATAAAGATAATACTAACCGTGTTGGATGTTTCATGCATCATGCGGAGTGTACAGGTAGGGGCAGAGAGTGTGATTCATCAATAAATTATTTGATTATTTTATGTGGTTATTATTTGAAAGGATTATTCTGTTAGATGCTGCTCTTACTATAATTCTGTATCTGACATTACTCTTCCCTCTTGGCTCTGTTTTCAGCAAGTCTGAGTATGTAATCTTCAAGCTGAAAGAGATGGGTAAAATACAGGAAAAAGATGTGTTGCAAATTTGTGACCAATTCAGTAAGCTTGATCCCTCTGACTGTGGGAAGATAACACTACCTCATCTCTTAGGGGGCACTTTATGACAGAGTAAGGGCAAAGCACCATTTTTGCACAGGGAAGAATCTGGGAAGACGATCCACGCTGAAAAAGTTCTGCAAATGTTGATAAAGCCATTTTCTTCCTTATGGGTGAAAGCGATTGAATTATTTGGAGCACTAGAAATTACATCGATTATAGTGGATGCAGTGATCAATTCTGTGTCGTAAAATCACACATCTCTAACATGAAACTAAAATCAATTGTGAAAGAATTTAATTTTGTCCTAAACAAGTAAATCATAAGAAAACACTTGTAGAAGGAGAAAAAGATGAAAGAAAGGGGTCAAACAACTTGTTCCAGGTATGGAAATGCAGATAGGAAAGGCCATAAATGCATTATCACAAGTGTTACTGGTTTTGTAAGTATAAAAGTATCAATACTGAAGTTCTGCTCTTTTAAATCGATGCAGTTAAACATTTTAACCTATTAATTATTTATCAACCGACTCATGGTTAAAATAAATTAACTCAAAATAACTATTTTAAAACACTACAAGTTTTATGATATAAAACATAATCTATTGAACCTGTCATCTAAGATTGGGTTTAATGAAAGTGACAAATCTCTTACAACGTGATTGGTTTATATCTAAGCTTAATATAGATCTGGCATTGAAGTCACAGATCATGTTTGAAACAAACGTTACAACAACAATTAAATATGAGTTATTACTTACGGCGCATCTGGTCACCGAGAGAAATCACGTGAAAACAACTTATCATTGCTGAAAAACGTGAAAGCTAGAATTATTTGTTCGTAGCTTGACGTGAAAAAACCCGTCAACGCGATGGAACCAAACGCGCCACAAGCCATATTCGAGGGCCACAAAACTTGATTTGATGCTGGCCACACATTTTTTTGTTATTTCTTATGTTAGGTGTATTTTAGTTATACGAAAAGAAAAGTGCAGTCTCTTTTGTCTTAATCTTAAAGTGGGTGACGTTTAACTACCTCTATATAAATAAAGCTCAAACAAATCTCTTTTTTTAGTAGATTTTCCTATTATCACAGTTATATCAATTATTTTTTAACCAAAACGTCAATTATTAAGTCATTAGTTTTCATCCACTGCAGTTGACTCTCTTGTAAAATCTTAGAGCATTTTTTTTTTTATAAATTATATCGAAATATGAGAACGTTTTATTTGTTTTAGAATGTACCATTGTGTGTCAATTTTTTTATAAAGAAAAAGAATAAATGTCTCCAATACAAAATTCCTAGTAAGTTTAAATTCAGGTTTAAGTATTATAAAAAAACTCATTCATTCCTCAATCTTATAAATAAAAAATTGATAATAAAAATCAGAGACTTTTTCAAATTGTAATAAAAAAAAAAATTAAAGATAACCAAACCACTTCTTAAATTTAATTTCTATTGTCTCCTAACACACTACAAAGAAAAACCTATTGACTCTAACGTTTTACACTGTAAACTTTTTGCAAATTCTTGAAAAGAAAAAGAAAAAAGATTGTTTGACAAAAAAAAAAAATCATTCTCTATCTGATCAACCAACTTGCAAGTATACATGATTTGGTATTTAATCTCAACCTTTAAAAAGAAAAAAAAACTTGCAAATACTCACAAATATTCATGGATATTTAAAAAATAAAATTGGTTTTATTTTTCCTTTTTATCAACTAGAAATAGAATATAAGTCTAAAATATAAATTTAAATACTAATGATTTTATTTAGAGTATGAGTGTATTAACATAAATTTTAATACAATTTAAAAATATCTTATTAATATACATTTATAATTAAAAACTAAACTAATTACATTTATACGAAAATATTAATACTATTTCTATAATTCTAGCCCCTTATGTGGGTGAAACAGAAGTTGGAAATGGATATCTCTTTAAATAATTATTACAAATTTGTTTTTAGGAATATGACAATTTTGCAATTCCTAACTGGTTTGTACTTTTTGCTCTGTCAACCACTGAAGAGAACCTGCATGCACGTGACAAACGAAAATAAGGAAAAGTTAAATGGTTTATTTTTCTTACTTGACATTGTGCAACCTATTGTGAAGACAAAAAGATTGGTATAACTTTTATAGGGATTTTTTTTTTCATTTTGTAGTTTTGCGAATATATATATATATCACTAGTTTCAATAAACTTTGAAAAACAGATTTGATTTTTTTTTAAATTAAGTAATTTTAATCTATTATCAATATATTGTAAATTGTTGAATATATATATATATATTTATTGTTTTTTAATTAATAAGATTATATATTAACATTATATCAAAATTATTAAAAATAAAAAAATCTAAAGATCTAATTTGTAATTAAAATTTTATAAAGGAAAAACTTAAGAACTAAAGTAAATTTAGGTCATTTTAAATATCTATGTGCGGTGAACCTCAAAATCAGTTCAATTTACTTTTTTATCCAAAAATATCCAGGCATCATATGGTTTGATATTGAGACTTGAGTGGGACAATTTGAAACTACCACATGAAATGTTTTTCATTTTTAATGCAAATATTTTTAATTTTGTTAAAATATATGACTAATTAGTAATGTCGATTGTTTTGATTTATAAGAAATTAATAACAAATTTTCTCTAAATAAAAAATTAAATATGAAAGAAATACACTTTGTCTAGAGATCAAACGATGCAATTATGTGTTTATTGTTCTATGCTAATCTCGTGTTTTATTCATCTTATAGTTAATGTGCATGTTAGATGATCAGAAATTTATTCAAATTTACTATAAAGTTTCAAAAGAGAAATCAACTTAAAATGAAATACTTATTCTCTTAAAAGAGAAAAAAAAATCAGATGCATGTTACAGTCATTTCCAGAATAAATTTATTTAATCTTTATGTTTTAGTTCAAAATATAGGAACTATTATTTTTTTTATTTTTATTCTTACATATATTTTTTAGACGACAAAGACTGTATGAACTGCAAAACTGTATGTGTAAAGACAAATATGAGTAAGTTTTAAGATATAGAAATTAAAACTTAAAGATTGTAGAAGTACACAAACTAAATAAGCATTTAAACCTTCCAGAAAAACAAATAAGGTGTGAAGTGTCTTTGAGAATTTGCCACTGAACGGCTAGAAAATTACAATAAACTTCATTCAACTTTTTCATTCTTCTCCAATAAAATGGGCATTTAATTCATCAGAAGCCAATGGGGGGAAATAACTGATTGCAAGTTCATCTAGAATGTTCCATCACCAGGGGCTTGAGGGTGATAGAGACTTCAACATCCCTTGGACTTTAATGTACCAAAGGACTTCAATTGAGTATAAAGAGCCACAAATTCATAAATTGCACATTGCTCATAACCATTAACACTCGGCTGAGTTTACAGAACCCAACTACTTGCCTTCTGCTTTCTGATATGTTTCACGTTCATCAAGTCCCTAAGTTCATTTACGCTGCTCCATATTCCTTTCTCACCTTGGATCTTTGAAAGAATTGAGTAAGAAACAGGATGGTTCCTTTCCAGTTTGCGGATCCTCTCTGCAGCATACTCTGCAAGTTCTAAATTTGAATGCAGGCCACAAGCTGCAAGCAGCGCACCCCACAACACCACGTCAGGCTCAAATGGCATATTCTCGATCAATTTTACTGCTTCATCAAATTGCCCTGCTCTTCCGTAGAGGTCCACCATGCAAGTATAGTGTTCCATCTCTGCTTCGATTCCATACTTGGATAGCATAGAAGTGAAGTGCTTTTCACCCTCTTCAACAAGACCGGCATGCACACACGCTGACAACACATTTACAAAAGTAACTTCATCTGGTTTAACACCAACTCTTTTCATCCTATCAAACTTCTCTAGGGCTCGGTTACCAAGCCCGTTACTAGCAAAGCCGCCAATTATTGAATTCCATGACACCAGATTCTTTTTCGGAATGGACTCGAAAACAAGAAATGCTGCATCCGTATCCCCACATTTGGCATACATATCCACAAGCGAGGTCAATGAGATAACATCATCTGGTATGCCAGACTTGATAACACACAGGTGCACCTGCATTCCCATCAAAAGAGAGGAACAACCAGCACATGCATCCAACACACTTGAAAACGTGAAATGATTGGGACGAGTTCCCGACTTAAACATCAGAAGAAAAAGCTTCAATGCATCCATAAATCTCTTATTTTGCACATACCCACTAATCATTACTGTCCAAGACACCACATTCCTCTCACTCATTTTGTTAAAAACAGACCTTGCTTTGTTTATCTTCTTGTTCCTGATATAACCATTCACCAAAGTAGTCCAGGAAATTATGTTCCTTTGGGGCATCACATCAAAGTTTGTTTGTGCATCATCCATGCTTCCCACTTCCATATAACCAGAAACCAAAGCATTCCAAGATGTGACATCTTTCACCAATATATCATCAAACGCACGCTTAAAAGCCTCTTCCTCTCTTAAACTCGCATAAGCTCTGATCAACGAAGAACCAACAAACACACTCAAGTTAAGTGCCAAATGAAGCGCCAGAGCATGAACCTGGGGGACCAAAACATCCAACTTAGTACTTATAACTGTTCTGAGCAATGTGGAGATGGTATAGTCATCTGGGGCAACACCAGATCTTCCCATTTGCAAGAAATGGCGGTACAACCCATCAGAGTCCGTGATTCTACTAAAACCAGAAAGCATGATATTCCAGGAAACCGTGTCTTTAAGGGGCATTTGATCAAACAGCTTGTGGGCGTGTTCAATTTGATAATGTTTGACGTGGCACGTCATCATCATGTTCCAGGAAACAAGGTTGCGGGATGAGGGATTATCGTCAAACAGTTCGCGAGCCTGGTTTATGTTGTTGTCTTGTATGTGAGCGTCGATCATGTAATTCAGCTTTGCGGATGTAACCGTACACATGTTGCGTGGGCAGAAGCATGTTGTCCGCGACAACAATTGGCACATTTCTGCATTTCTTCTCTTATTGAAAATGAATTCGCGTTGCTTTATTGTTCTGAGAAAATACATTTGGAAATTGGATACTACACATTTCTGCACCTGCCACATCATTATCCATGGAACTTAAATTTTATGTTAATCTACGATCAAATTTCACTATCCTTCAACTATTTCAACATGTTGGAATTGTTAGCGGTTTGAGGACTTCAACTATTTGAACACGATGTGAATGAGTTCGACGCTTAATTTTATGATTTTCAATCATTTTTAATTAGTAGTAATAAAAGAGAGAATGTAGTAGAAGGAGTGTCCTGCAAATAAAAAAAGTTCATTTGGAATATCTTTGGATATTATTAGAATTTTTTTTATTTTAACAGAAAATTTTCATATTAAGTAAGTATGCATACGGATAAAGATAATATATGTTTGTCATTTATTAAATCAACTATAAATTACAAAATTTTGGAATTTTGTTGTCTCACATGTTCTTGTCATAAAAATTAAACAACCTAGTAGTGTCTTGCTGAGAAAACAAGTCCCTTTATGAATTGGTATAAGTGCTTTTTCTCCAATCGGAGAAAACTATATTCCTATATTTTATATATTTTAGGGAGGAAACTAGAGGTCATATCTTATATGATCTCGAACCCATGATTTTTTAATATCTAAAAAGTACAAACAAAAGTATTGATAGTACAGATATGTATGACCTCATGCCACCTCACGTTTTAAACTTTAATAACATTTTTTTTATTCACAATTAATGAGACATGAAGTATTTTAAATTGATTATCCATTTCCATTTTATTAGAAATTTAAATATGAATTATATTTGATGCAAAGAAATTGAAAAAGGGAGAAGAACCCACCACGTGCGTCTCACTCACCTTAACGTGAGTAGAAACTGCAAATACAAGGCAAAATAGACCATACTCCTTCCTTCCACCATCCCACGTTTTATCTTAATTGCCATTTATACCACCACCTCCTTTTCTTTAACAATCCACTTTTGTGTTATCACAACAAAGGATCATCTTCATGTTCGGTACTTTTGTTTGGTGACATTGTTTACTAACATTTCGATTCTGCTACTTCTACTTTTACTAAAACAAAGGACCACTTGCTTTCAGCATCACATGAGTAGATCCATTCTCATCATGCCCAATCAATTGTCATTAAATTTTTAACTTCAAAATTGTAAATTATCACGAATAAAAATAAGATTAATTTACTGTATATATAAATAAATGCGTTACAAATTGGTTCTATGAGATTAAATTAAATTTAAAATTGAGAAAAAAAAAGTGGTGATGATACCTTGAATGTGTTGAATAGACCTGAAGTTTCTTTTTCACTTTTGAAATGAAATTTGCATCAGTGTACTACCAATATCATGAAGTAGTACAGAGCAACGTTGGATTGAAAATTGCTAGTACATGCTTGTACTACAAATCATTCATTCCTCTCTGTGGTACACTTTTTATTATTATAATTACCGGTATTATATATAGAGAAGGGTTGTATGAAATGTATGCAAAAGTAATGTGCAAACCCAATTTTGAGAGGGTGATCAATAATGGTGATAAGGTTTAAGGTAAGTTAGTTCTTCCAAAGTTTGAGTGAGTGAAAGAGAAGAGACAGAAGAAACAAAGGCTGGGAAGAGACAGAGCACGAATGGAGCTATCAACAGAAAATGGTGAAGTGAGAATGCGAGGAGAGAGAGATCTGTTGTGGCTACGCTCATGCACTGCCTCTTCCCTGGCTCTGTCTCCTTTCTTTATTTCTTTACTGTAAAAACGATTTTAATCATTGCATCAGCTCTTTTGGATTGAATCTTATTGTTGCTAATGTGTTTGTTCATGCACAGTTATCTGGTTGTGATTGTTTTTTTATGTCTGTTTATTATTTTAAGGTTAATAATTGCTTCCACTGTGCGAAACTCGTTTCACAAGCATCACCATAGTCATATAATGGAACTTTATTATGGACAGGATACTCATAAAAAACATGTGGTAAGAAGATCTTTAGCTTTCTGACGAGTGTGTGAAGAAAGAATTCTCAACCTAGCTGCAGTACTTTTAGAAACATAACATTATATTTATCAAACCTTAAATTTTGAATTCACTACTACTTGAGATGCTACCAGATAAACCAATTAAGGACTGTACTCTGTTCTGACCTTTTTTCCTTATTGTCTCTTGAATTAACGTTGTCTCGGTGACCTTTTCTCACGATTGGTTTTATCCCTGTTTTGGATTATTTACCACTTCCAATCCAAGCAGCAATGTGATTGCAGCTTAAAATGGATCTGATTCTGTAGCAGAACGTGTGTTTTGGCCTAATTCAACCAGCTAGAGACAGAATAGCTAACAGCAAGGGACATGAACTACTTGAATCAGACAATGAAATGGGAAACAAACACCAAGAACAACCTGGTTGCCCCATAGAAACAGTGAAGAACCAAAAACAGCAGCTACAAAACGAAATCTGAGTAGCCACACTATAGAGATTTGAACACAAACAGAAAGTTGAAGAGGTGGTGGGTGTGAAACTTCTACTCAACCAAACAGAAAAAGAAAAATAGAAGCATAAATGAATTACCATGAGGCAAGTTGCTCCACTGATGCCTTCTGTAACCAGACATCATGTTATTTCCAATTGAATGAGCAAACAACTTGATTAACAGAAACACAGAGACCAAGAAATTTGATGACAGATGTTTGTTGCTTCCATTCTAAAAGAATATGGTGTTAAGAAGGGAGTTACTCCTTGCTCTCAACCAAGACAACAGGCATAACTTCCCCAAGTTTATGGTCCAGTTTTCCAGATTCTATGACGAGTAAATCCTGGAGAAGGATAACGTAATGTTGTCGAACATCTCCTGCACTTTTTTCTCCTCCAACCATGGCTGCAACCACTTCCCACCGTTCAGGGTGTTGCTCATCCACCACTGCCAAAGCTAGCTCAAACAACTTGTTCTCCTCCCAACTCCAACCGCAAAAGCTGTTAGCAAAATCTTCCATCGCACTCACTCTGGATCCCTTCAGACCACTTTGAAGAAATTGAGGATTCTCTACTAATTCTTTCACATTAGGTGATTTCATGCTATGTCTTCTTAGACAAAATCTGACACCCCTTATGATCTCTGGGGAGTTAGATGTTTGTAATGACGTGCCAAATAGTTTTCTTTCAAGTATTTAAAGGGCTATTTTTCTTTTCTATTTTTACATAAATTAGAGATTTTTTTACCGCATCCAATAATCTTTCATAGTTTTAAAAAAAATCATGACAGACACACGTTTTAAAGGATAATCTTTATTTGAATTAAATATAAAACAGAGAAAAAATCTCGCATTAATTGATGCTCACAGTAATCTTAAAGGGATCTTTTTTTAACCCCAAATAAACAAAAAAGTCTTTGCATTATACAAATATTGTCCCTCTTATAAGATAGATCTACGTTTTGGGCAGTTATGATAGAAAGTTGTGAAAATGAAAGTGGATCCTATGGCGCCGAAACAGGAAGCATAATATAAACAATGTATTAAATAAAGCAGCTCGTTATCCATTTCTTGCCCAAGTTGGGATCTCTATTTTTTTTGACAGGGGCCCAAATCTAGCAATTAATTGTACCAAATATCTAGCAATCGTTGTCTTGTTGAGCTATACCCACATGTCATTTTGAAATCTACAAGCTTTGTGATATTGTTTTTATATATTTCTTTTTATATTTTGTAAGTGCAACATGCAAGCTATCCATTAATCTTTTTTTTCTTTGTTTCCTTTCAAAATTCAAGACTCTACCTTGCAAGAAAAGGAATTAAGATTCAATAATGCTTTGTCCTTATAGATTCGAAATGATTCGATGCGTCGCCATGTTTAACTGGGTCACTTTCAAGTGGTATTATGTGTACCAAGACTGAGATCTTGAAGGAAAATTTAAGCACACAGTACCGATATTGAAATGAAAACTCAGGGACAATCTCATGCCAAGGTATAGTACGAAATAACCCTTCAGACATAAATTTAGTAGCTTTAACCTCTTTATTCTGGATAAGTATATCCAACAAGTTAGAGAAAGACAATTTAGAGAATTATTTATATAAAAAAATAAAGCATTTTATAATAAAATATTTTATTTAGGTGGGAAATTGTACAAAAACAAAAGAATGCCCATGAATAACTTAATATGAAACATTTCTTCTAATTTATAGTAAATAGTGAAGATTAAGTTTTTCCAAACTTGACAAAATCAGTTTAGTCAGATTTATCCATTTATATGTAATAAATTAATCTTATATTTATTTTATATGAAATTTTCAAGACAATTCTTACATTGATAAGTGTGAAATTTATAAAGATTCCGACACTGAAGGATGCGTTAAATACAAATCTTAGTTAGGATAACCTTAAAATAACTTTAATGTCATCTTAGATAAATTAAAAATAATATCCATTTACAATATATAAATAAAAGTAATTATTGTCTTAAAACTAGTTTTGTATCACTCAATTAGATTAATTCCATCACACTAAAAATAAAATTGGGATTTCACTATACTAACAATATAAAAATTTAAAAATTTTCATATAATTTTTCTCTCTATTTTTTTTAATATTTTTCTCATAAGCTTAATCTTGACGAAGACATTTTCAATAATTCAGTCGCAGAAGAGATGTTAATCAGGATGTTATCAGGTTAACCAAGGTTAAATGATCGTGGACTTAACTTTATTACTTTATCAAGATATTGTTAACTCGATCAAGAGTATTAAGACGTTGTTTGCCTAATCGTCGTTTAAAACAAAGTCCATCATATTTTTCCTGACGTAGTTGGCACTGAAACATTTATATTTTTCGATTACCATTAATCAACATCAATGTCAATCATACTTTCTTTTGTCATAAAGATTTTCTTTATCAATATTATTCTTTATCCAAAGTTTTTCATAATGGCAGATTGGAAAAGTTTTTTATCATCCTTTTACTATGATTTTTTTTTTTTATAAAAAATTTCAGTCTATCAACATATCTGTCAAAAATTAATCGTCCCAAAAATTTTATATTGAGAGGAATACATAAATTGGAAGGTTTTATTTATTATTACAATCGTGTCATTTGATAAGATTGTCTCAGAATTTAAGTGGTAAATGTACCCAAAATATGACCACAAATATTTCTCTAGGTTTTATTCAATAACTTTATTTTTCTGTGCTATACTTAATTGATCATTTAGATACCGCAAAAAAAACTATTTTTGATCATTCGTGTGTTATTTGGACAGAATTATTAGGATTTAAAAAATTATAGGGTTAAATACTTTTTTTGTCCTCATTTTCGTAGCGTTTTTTGTGGATGATCCTCATTTTGATAGAATGTTTAAAATAGTCCTCATTTTGACCGAATGTTTAAAACGGTTCTCATTTTTGCAATTCGTGTTTTATTTGGTCCTTTCCTGTAACGCCGTTTAAATCAATAACGGAGCATTATACAGGTGGCACGGTTTGTAGTAGGATGTGTTACGTGTACTGTACATGTGTGCTAATTAGATATTTGGGGATAAATAAGTGAGTTAGGGTTTTGGTAAGGAATGTTTGGGCAGTTGGTGAGTTTTGACAATCTTGTTCCTCCATTCCCAATTGGTGTTGCTGCAATCTTCTTCTTCCTGCAATCCCATTATATAGGTATGTTACGATCCCAATCTTCTTCCTTTACCTCTGGTTGTAATCGTTGGAGGCAACCGTGTTGTATCACTTCGTGCACTGTTGGTGGTTCAACGAGAAAAGGATTAACCCCGATTTGTAGCTGCGGATGGCTGAGGATGGCAAAAACTCCAAAGAATATTGGTAGAAAATTTTGGGTACAATCTGTTTTTATTTTTGTGTTAATAATAAATTGGTTTTAATTTTTGGTTTATTGATTTACAGAGTGGTGGTTCCAATAATGTGGGCTGCAACTTTTTCAAATGGTGGTGTTGATGAAAAGAATGTCATCATCATGACACAAATGAGGCAGATTAATGATTTGGAGAAGTCATTGAAGGTTGTTGAAAAGAGGCTGCAATTAGTAATAGGGTTCACTTGTGTTGTTATTATATTATTCGTATTGTTATTGTATGTAATCTTTTAAAGTTCAATCTGTTTTGTACTATTGTTAAATGAAGAAATGAATTAGTTTGATTATGTTGATATTAGTCCCAACATGTTCAAAATGACATCTTAATCTGAGCATTGAAGTAAGTGATATTGAT
>Ga0214545_1007814_pt1 | contig 17561 bp, 8 predicted proteins | sample CNSS4metaG_FD_160064 | JGI IMG/M metagenome (GOLD analysis project Ga0214545, IMG submission 160064) | Root nodule microbial communities from cowpea collected in UCLA plant growth center, Los Angeles, California, USA - CNSS4 | ecosystem: Host-associated > Plants > Roots > Nodule | place: USA... | reverse complement strand
ATATATATATATATATTGCTCATAATGATCAACACTTTACACGAGGTGAGAAAGGCTCCTTATATAGGTCAAGTTGAGCGAGCTAGAGGGCAATACAAAAGATTCTAGAAGGTAGATCAGTCCTTCACCTTTTAGACACTAAATTAGCTCAAAAGAAGATAACATTCTAACCTTTGAGAGAAGGGAGCCCATACCCTCTTCTAAAAGGTAAAATGATAACCTCTCTTGTCTTTTTAGTTCGCCCAAAGTAATGTTCACTTAAAGTGATGGACCTTAATTGCAATGTTTTCACTACAAGAAAATCACATATTATCGACGAACACAATCTCTCGTAATAGTAAAAATTATTTGATAATTCAAGTTTATTGACAACCTACCAATGGCCAAAAATCCATTGGTAAGTGTAACAACCTCAAAATTCATAAGTAAATGTCATGATTTGGGCTTCTTCTTCCCTTTCCCTTTTCTCTCCTTTTTTTCCTTTTCTTCTTCTTCCTCCTCTTCTCCTCTCCTCCTCCTCCTTCTCTTTCTCTTCCTCTTCCTTTTCCTCCTCCTCTTCTTACACTTACTCCTCCAACTTTGACCTTCACCACTGATGAGTCACCATCGTGCCACAATGGTTTTGCTATCACGCCTCCTCCTCCTCCTTTTTCTTTATATCTTTCTCCTCATTCTATTCCTCTTCCTCCTTCTCCTTCTCTTCTTCTTCTTCTTCTTCTAATCCATCTCTTAATATACAAAAAGAAGAAAAAAAACATATTAAATTTGGAAGAAAATTTACTGCTTATTTTATTGGTGAAAATATTCATTAACAATAAAAATCACAAATTATCAATAAAATTTACCAATAAAATTGTTTATCGGATATATTACCGACATTAATATTTGTCGATTATACAAATTCTAATCAATATTTGCCGATTATACAAATTCTAATTTATTGATAGATTTTACTAACCAATATATTATCGATGAATTTTATAATAATTTAAATTCTAAAATTTATCGATAATATTCATCCATAGTAAAAATTGGTCAATAAAAAAAAAATCTTATAATGTCCTCTTATGAAATGTGACCATACAAGAAAAGGAATGTCAATAACATGAAAAAGGATCGTCAATGTCATGTACCTATGAGTCTCAAAGTTCTTCTTTTCTCAACATGAAAAAAAAAAATGAGAATGTCTGAGAACAATCCTATAAAAACTAAAAAGTCTAAATGTATAGCACATAGAACTAAGATAAACCGTCTCTTTAAAATTTATAAAGGAAATATATTTTGTGACTTGCTGAAACAAATATCATAGTAGTCCGCTAATACCTGGATTAAACAAACCAAAAACTTGTATAAGATTAAAATTTCAATTCATTAATTATATAATCTTAAATATTTATATAACAAATACAACTATCCAATCATTTAAATGACATTTACATATAGAATATATAGATTTGACAATCATTTTGTCAGTTTATGTGTTCAGATTCCCCTGCCACAAATTATAATATATATTTATGATTATTATCTGTCGTATTAGGACTTCAAATCACCATGTGCGAATTGATAGAGTCAGGAGTAGACAATTTTTAATTTCCTTGAGAATAATACTGAAGAACAGGTTATGACTAATTTCAGTCTTCTTTATAAGAGACTTCTTGATCAACACAACGCGGTTTGTGGTCATAAATTGGTAAAATATTTCTCAGAATGATTAAATTGGTGTACTTTGGTTTTGTATAACTAATTAATTCAACAGGATAACATATCTTTCTACTTAACAAAACTTTCTTCTTCTTTTTGTAGTCAAAAGTCATGACAACTCATATGAAAACATACTTTACTAATTAAAAAAGTGATTAGTGCAATTCAAATTATTAAATGCAATTTGATATTATAGGGCATGGGAAGTGTGAGCCACGTTGTCTTTTGACTGAAGAACTCTTTGGTATTTTAAAGCGTTTGAAAGACTAAAACTAATTCTGGGGTAGAATTCAACTTAATCATTTTTAACTAAAAATGTAAACATGTAATTTAACTATAATTGACTCTCTAATTAAATGCATGTGGCAATTAATAAATTTGCAATATAGTAGCATGTACTATATTTGTCCTACGAATAGCTAGCAAACTCACTTGTTCCTTTTTCCTATTTAATATTTTTAGTAGAAAAGTCAACATATACTTAACTAAATGAATAGTGCTATAGATTTATTTAATGTAAAAGAAACCTTCAAAATTAATCACCACTAAAAGACATGCGTAAAAGGACACTTTAGAGAGAAAAATAATAAAAATATATTAAATACGGTTTAATTATTGAGTTTAAGCTTGTAATCTCTATATAATTTATTATAGTGCGCTTATAGGGTTTGTACTCATGATTCTATACTTTTAACATTATACATACAAGAATCATTAGGATACATAACTTATTTTATATCTCATATATGTGTGTACATATTTATTATTTCTAAACAAATTTATGTGATATTCTAAAATTAAATTACATTAACTTAGAATGTTGAATATTATTTATTTTAATGATGGCGTTATATTCTGTATTAAATTATATCTTCTGTCGTTTAATTTTTATTTGGATATTTTAATGAGTGAACATATGTTCATAGTATTGGCATCTCTGTTATATATGAAATATAAAGTTAATTAATGGAAAAGAATTGGATAGTGTAGAAAATATTATGATCAAAATTACACAATATAAAAATTTAGGATGAAAACTAAAGGATTAAAATATGGAGAACTAAAATTTTCCTAGCGCTATGAGAAAGCTAAAAGCGTAATTAAAAACCTTAATTTTTTTATTTTATTTTAGCATGTGAAGTTTATATTAATTAATTTAATGTTTACTTATTGTGAAATTTGAATATGTAGGACAATTAAAGTTTGAAATTTTAATTATTTTTATCTTCTTTTGTGAATGTACACTATTATATTTCTTTTCAAGTATTATATAAATTTCGTACTAATACAAATAAAAATTATTTTTACTACTTACAAGTTCTATTTACTACATAAGGGAGTGTTGCATTGCCTATCTATTTATGTCACACTTTATTAATGGGCTGGGCCAGGAGAATATTTGGATCGGGTCCATTACTTGAAGTTGGGTTAGTTGACTATGGTCTCACATTCGTAGCCTTTATTTTCTAGTATAGTTTTATTTTAACTTCGCAGGTATTTGCTACTCTTTTTAAACTCTAGATAATTCTTTTGTGTTATAAAATTAAGTCATAACAATATATAAAATTCATATGGGGGTAAATATAGGACGATATTTTGAAGAATTTTCTTTTCTCTTTCGATTTTCTATTGCAACTATATCACTCATATATTTTTTTAACAGTGAATGTTGCAAATTTTTAAATAAATATAATATCTTTGTTTAATTAGAGAAGATGATGATAAATACTTATTTGAAAATTCTTTTTAGAAAGGGAAATAAAAAACTTTCAATTTTAGTTTGTCTTGATCCATACAAAACTTAGATTTTTATTTTTAAAAATAATTTACAATAATTTCTGGAATTACATATTTTTTCTAGTTTTTTAGGAGATTTGAGAATTTTTTTTTCTATATTATCAACAAATAATTAACTTTGATAATTAAAAGCGTTATATGATTTATTTTCACCACTCGCGATTCTCCTTCCATCTCACAAGTTGCACCCTTTCTCTCAAATCGTCACAGACACACTTTGTCTCCCCCTCTCTCATTAACCAACCAGAAACGGTTTTTTTATTTTATTTTATTCTCTCTCATTCTTTTCTTTCTTTCAATTTTTTTTTTCTCTCATCCATTTCTTTCTTTCGATACCACACTAAGTAAGGACAATCATCAGTAAGAACTCCAAAATTTTAGTGTGTTTTTTGTGATTAGGGTTTCGAATCATGTGTATTTGTATTGTTCTTTATTTACAAGATCTGAATATTTCTTTCATTTCCCTTTTATTTTTGTTATTGTTTTTTCGAATTTATTTTTTTCTTTAAACCGTTAAAGTTTGTATTTCTCATGTTTATGTTTTTCTCTCATTTGCGTTCTTCTCTCAATCTCTGCACCACAATGTCTATTTTATTGATCATGGCAAGTTATAAAGTTGAGTCATGGATCTTTAATATTTATGTTCTACCTTTTGTATAATATCTTTTTGGTTTTCAAATTTTTTTCTTTAAGCCGTGAAAGGTTTTTTTTTTCTTTTTTATGATTAGGGTTTCAAATGTGTATATATGTGTTGTTGTTTAACACTAAGATATGAATTTTTCATCATTTTTTTTCACATCTAGTAATGGTTTTCCAAAGATTCTTTTAAACCCATCAAAGCTTCTTTTTTTTCATTTTTGCTTAACATTTGTTTAAAGTTTGTTCTCTTTTTTTTTTCACCTTTTGGTTTAAGGGTTTAAATGCTGTGTATTTAATGATTAACGTTTGTAATTCTTTCTTTCTGTATTGCTAATTTTATATAATATCTAAACTAAGGATGAAAAAATGGATCAAGTCTGATGGGCTAGCCTGCCAGCTCACCCAAAAAAGTCGGATTGGGTCAGAGTTTTCAGCCTATGAACCCGATCCAACCTGGGTCGCCTACCTGTTAACTTGATAGGTCAGCCTGTGGGTTAAGTCGGGTCAACCCGCTACCCGACTCTTTTGTTAAGAAAAAATTGAGCATCAAGCTCTAATGCAGTGCAGTGTTTAAGTTGAATTGAAATTAAACCCTGAAAAATTAACTTGTGAACAACCATCAGTGACGACGCAATACAATGGCAACAAAATGGCATGGTGGCGGTGGCAAACGATAGTGGCAAATCCCAACGGCAAGAACAAGTGTTGGGGTGAGGTTGTGGTTTACGTTTTGATATATAAAGAAGAAAAAACCTTGATAAAGAATATGGGAGAAGCCCCTCGCGTGGATGAAGAAGAAGAAACCCTACGAGGTTTTTGGATTTAAGATGGAGAAGATGAAGGTTCGGGAGAGGATGATGGTGGGAAGAAATGAGAGTTGATTTTGGAGAGGAGATGAAATAAGTGAAGTGAGTGTCTAGAATGAGAAATGAAAAATGAAATGGGGGAGAGCCACAACAATTAGGCCTTCGTCAACTGGATCGTGAAGTAAAAGAAAAGAAAAATTAAAACTGTTGGGCTCAACTGGATCGCGAATTAAAACAAGTGGACCAGCCCACCAGCCTGCCATTCCGTCCTTATACGGGTCAGGTTCTAAATTTCAACCCGTTTTCAATTAATAGGCCAACCTGGCGTGACCTGTTTTTGACGGGCCAATATAAGGTCAGGCTAAAACGAATCAGGCTGGCCTGTTTTGCCATCCCTAATCTAAACGTAAATATCTTTTGGGCTTGGAGTGAAATGGTGTACATTTCACCACTATTTTGCTTTCTTTTTTTTTTACTTATTTATGGTAGAATGAATCTGTGTAATTAGATAAAAAAATGTATATTTTACATTTGTTTCAAGTTTGTTCTTTTCTGGTCATATTTTTTATTGAAGGGCTTAAATGCGGTGTATTTGATGATAAACGTATGTAATCCTTTATATAAGTTCTATTGTTTCTTTATAACATGAGTTTGAATATGAATTTTTTCCATTCTTTAATTCTTTCGTTAAAATTATCAATTTGTATGATAAAAGTATCACATAAATTTAGAATTTATCATGCTTTAATTGATCATATTTTGTAAGTAAACAACTCTTTTTAGCTTATAATTACAAAATGAAGTATTAAGAAGCAGAAAAATAGGATATTGATGAATTTATGATGATAACAATTTCCAAAAGAATTAAAGGATGATGCAATTGAGCCCAAAAAATTCGTCGTTTAGCAATAGTAAGGTGACCAAATAAAGATCTACAATGGAACTTTTGTAGCTAAGCCACAAGAAGATAACATTAAGCGCTAGTAAGGTTGTTAGAAAATATCTAGAATGTGACTTTTGCAGCTAAGCACAAGAAAATAGCGTTCAACATTAAAGGCGGTTAATCAAAGCGTTGCACAACTTAAGTAGCAAAAAAGTGGTGATGAGCACTTAAGCCAAAAGAAAAGAGAAAAAAAATCCCCCATTGAAGGAAATCTCTATGGTAGAGCGCTATAGGTTGAAGCTGAACGTCAATGGAATTTTCTATAAATAAAGACCTCATGTCTTACTTTTACGCATTGAATGGAGAAGTAATATGGTAGTAGTAAAGTAGGAATACAATATTAGAGGATGATGGTGGTGGGATTGCATTGCAATATTATGAGTAACTAAACTCTCTCATGTTGAGGTTGAATGTGATCAATTCTAATTCTATGTACTCTTACTTCTTGTATATTTATTTATGCTTTTATTCATATCTTTGTGATTTGATTTGTGTTTATTGCTTTGATGAATTGATAACTCATCTTATTTCATCGATTTGGACTGAGTTGGAAGATTGGTCCTAAACTATGATATAGTCAAATAACCTCATTTTTGCTAAACGGTTGTACGTAATCTAGAGGGTGGGCTGGATAAAAAGTCTCTCACTTAAGGCAAGGATTCATTCAACTAGGAGTGGAGAAATCACACTAGGTCTAGAGTCCTTAGGGTATAGATTGCATGAATTGGTCTAGATCTATAATAAAGTACTTCTAGGACATTGAATGATTTGCAAATTAAGTAGACAAGATTAGTAGTAGTGCAGTAGAAGAAGATGAGATGAAATCCATTCATAGCCTCCACTTCACTCGATCTATATAATATATACTACTATCAATATTTTTATAGAAAAATTCCAAAAAAGAATTATCAATATACTTGCTAAATCCTTGTGAATACGATAACTCTCATTCGATTGTACTACAACTGACTTGGTGCATTTACCAATTGGTCGCTCAAGTGAATAACTCTTTTAAAACTTTATATTGTGTGATGTTAGGGCTTAAACCCAAAGGACGTAAAGCTCGCAAGCAAAGTAAACCCCCATCACTTATCAAACCATGGTTTGTAGCGCCTTCCCTTTATCTAGGTTTTCTCTATTTTCATTTCAATTCTTTTTTTTTTGTTTTTAATTAATTTCAATCCTTAAACATGTGCATTTATTCTTCTTGAAATCATATCATTTGGTATTCAAAGCAAATATGCGAGCAGTAAGATAATCTAGTTGCCCAATCATTATATTTTTCTACTGTTGACATATGGTCCATGTCCTGTTTCGCACTATTTCATACTATTATGCACAATTCACGATTATTTTGCACTGTTCTCAATTGTTTTTTACATTGTTCGATATTGTTTATCCACTTTTGGTATTATTCACGACAATGGTTGGCACTACTCATGGTATTGTTCATTTAAAAAAGAAATAAAAGAAAAAAAAAAGTAGAGAAAAACATGTGTTTGCTTGTAATAAGTATAATGAGGAGCAAAAAAATAAAGTTGGCATCAACTGAATTTTCATATTATTCTTTAACTTGGTGGAATAAGTACCAAAGGAAGAGGGTTAGAAATGAAGAACCCATGGTGGACTCTTGGACTAAAATGAAACGAATTATGAGAAAGAGGTATAGTCCAACAAGTTATAAGATGGATTTGCTACTCAAACTTTAGGGAATAACTCAAGGAAATAAAAGTGTAAAAGAGTATTTTAAGGAGATGGAGGCAACCGTGATTAAAGTTGGAATGAATGGAGAAAATAAAACAACCATGGCTAGGCTTTTGAATGGATTAAATCATGATGTTAGGGATGTTATGAAGCTGCAAGAGTATATTGAAATGGATGATTTATTACATTAGTCTATTCAAGTTAAACAATAACTCAAAAGGAAGGGAACCATGAGAAGGAGCTTTAACAATAATAATAATTCTAGTTAGAGGGTGGGTCGGGTTGGAATTTTCAACCCGCCAACCCGTTGTGGTCCGGACTGCCTAGTTTGCTGAATTGGTGAACCAAAGGCGAGCCAGCCCATCATGACTCGCCAACCCGTTTTTATTTTTATTTTTTATGTTTAAAAATTAAAATAAATAAATTATTTATATTATATAAACAAATATATATATATATATATATATATATATATATATATATATATATATTCTAAACAAAAGTTTTAAAAATTTTAAAAAAATTTAAAAAAAAAGAGACGGATCAACCTGCCAATCTGTCCTGAAGCGGAACGGGTTGAATCGTCCAATTCCTATTAACGGGCTAACCCGACCCCATCCATTTTTGGCGGACAAGGGCAGAATGAATCGAAACGGGCAAGACTGGCCCGTTTTGCCACCCCTTATTGTCTTTCTTGGTTCTAATTTAAGTAATTTAATTTTTACCACATTCATAATATTTCTCTTAATCTTTTTTTTTCATTTTTATTCTATATCTGAAAAATAGCTTATACTACTTTTTTCTCTTTTTTTCCATGTCTCTTTAAACATAAATATTATATCTTTCTCTCTCTTTAATATTTGTGGACTTAAAACCTAATTTTTTTCTTAGCTTAGAATTTTTTATGAAACTTATGGATATTTAATTTGATGTTTTTTTAATTGTTTTTCTTATATTTTTATATGATTTCTTTGTTATGTTAATGCTTCTAAAGACTTGATCACAATTAGACATGTTTTGTATCCAGTTTGGTTTGGTTCATTGAGCTTCTCTAGGAATGAAGTTGATGGTACCAACTAGTTATGGAAAAAAATACAAAGCTATTTGGCTATATTTTATCCTATTCTTGACTTTTGTTTTATTTCTTTAACTTATTTGTTAACTGACAACAATCAATGTCAACTCGTACAACGTATTAACCAAAAATAATAGGATAAAGGAAACATGACAACGAAATACAATAATATTGTCTTTATCTTTTAAATTAAAAGGAGGGTTATAATAAAAATCAGAATAGTATATGAGAAAATATGCTAACAAATCACACACGCAATTTAAATTTGTTAATTTTATTACTTTATTAACAATAAATTTTGTAAGTCTATTTCAACACTTCAAAAATATATCAAATTGTGATCAATTTTATGACAAAAAATTATATTTAGATACCAATTTCTTAAAGACTAATTTAGAGATCAATTCTTTTGATAGTCAAAACCTAAATAGCTAATATTAGTGACCAATTTAGAAATTAATTCATAATATAAACTATTTTAGTTACCAATTTAGACACCAATTATAATTTGAAACTATTTTAGTTACCAATAAATTTTAGTTATAAATTGATATTTAAATTGGTCACTATAGTGACTAATTATTTTTAGTCACTAAAATTGGTCATTTATAAAAAAATTTCTTGTAGTGTAAGCTAATTTTGAATGGTCATTAAACTTAAGTTTTTGTAATTTAACATAGAAATATGCTTATGTTTGGGCTATTTACTTAGCAATAAAATCTTTAAACATGTAAACAAGCAATAAGCTTCAAATCTCAAATAAATGAACTATTTCTTATTTTGATATAAAATAACGGGTAAGCTCATTCGTAGTCTATCTCGCTATTAGTTCATTAAAAATGGGTTTGACTAAGCTGGCATGTCGTATAAAAATAGGTTAGAAATTTGAGTTCCTTTGTCAAAGGATGGACTAGTGAGGATTTGAGGGCCCTATGTTAGATATACTTGAAATCCTAAATTTGTGTAAGTCTTTAAAAATAATCATAAATATTTTATAATCTCTGTGATAAATTATGAAAAATTCTTATAATCAAATATTCAATACTAAAAGAAAAACATTCTCGTTTCTTCAATATAAAATATTTAGGAAGAAAATATAATGATATATATTTCAAATTAGAGTTTTAAATAAAATTTCATAAAAACCAAAATATTTATTAAATTTACAATATTAATGAAGCAAAGTTGATTAAATTTAAAAATATTTTTTAAAAGATTACAAAATGAAAAAAAATATTCAAATTTAATATATTTTAAATGTCTCTCTAGTCTCATTATTTAAATTCTAACAAATATTTTTTACACTGATAAAAAATATAATGAAATCACACAATAAAAATTAAACTAATAATAATTGAAATTTAATATAGATCTTTTATCTTTTAAACATCAATATATTTTGGATCGGAGCATAGTTGACACAGGGAGGGGCCACGACCCCCCAAACTTTTTCATTCTTTTAAATTTTTAATTTTTTTTAAATAATATATGTTTAAAATTAGATAATAATATATTGAAAAGTTAATAAAAATAAAATTAGGTATTTTTTATTTCTATTATAGAGTATAACATTTAATGTTAATAAATTGTAAAATATAAAATTAAATATAATAAAGAAAATAAATTATTAAGATAATTTTTATTTTTTATTCAAATTGTCTTTTTTAGTTTTTCACATGTTGTATTTATCTCTCACCTTTACCTAATTTCATTTTGTTATGTTACAAAGAAACAAAAGTTAAGAAAAAAATTATTATTTCTGTCCTCATTTTTTATATATTCTCCTTCCATTCTTAAAAAAGAAAAAAAGTAATTTTCTCCGATCTCACTTGGTAATGAAATACGTTTAATATTTATCACTATCTTTTTATCTCATGACCCTTTTGTGTGTGTGTGTGTGTATATATATATATATATATATATATATATATATATATATATATATATTATAGACAATTTTTAATTGTCACTTGTTTATCATAATTTTTTAGTAATTATGTCTCTCAATTATTGTTTATATTATGATAAATTATTTTTTAGTCTTAAACTTGTTTTTAAATAGGTATATTAATGAAAATAAAAGAATAAATTCATTTTTTAAAATTGATAAAGAATGAGTGAAAATTAAAACATGACAATATGGTTACTCATCGCATACATACGATGGACAATCCATTAGATAGTGTAGTTTGTTTTATAGTTATAATTATACTAAAGTATTATTCATTTTCATTGAATGAGTGACAATAATGTTAAATATATAAATTTTAAGTATATTATTTTGGCTCCCCCAGAAATTTTGATCAAGATCCGCCACTATTTTGGATGATGATAAAGAAGATTAATGACAATGACATTATATTATTATATTATAGTAGAAAAAGAATTTATACAATTCTAGTGATAGAATTACACATATGGTAATGAGTTAGAAAATTAAAACAGTTAAATAAAAAAAATATCAAAACGGTATTCTAAATGATAAAAATAAACAAAAAACAAAATTATTAAAAAAAGTAATGTATTTTAGAAACATTTTGATACATCATTGAATGAAACCACACAAAGCAAAATAAATATATAATTAAGGGTATGATAACATGATAATACCTTAGAGATCTAACAAAACTTTTCAGATATGAAACTAGTAAAATTGTTGAAAGATAATGAAAATTGTTTTAACAAAACAAAAATAGTTCTTCAAATGAAACAAAAATTAAGATAAATAGAATAAAGGAATTTTTTTTTATATTACCTAGTAAATGAAATGTTTATACTATTGAACACTTAAATAAGAGTTCAACATTCTCGTGCAAAAAAAAATATTAAATAAAAATATTAAAAAGGAGTAGAAATATTCAAATGAGACAAACAATATTTAATTTACATTTGACCATATATGCATAAAGGTTCTAATAAGATAGAAAATATCTCGAAAATGTGATTTAATTTCATGATAAGCCAAACAATTAGAAAAAAAAATGTGTAGTTAAAATTAAAAAAAATTATAAAACTAAAGACTAAGAATGATATATATATATATATATATATATATATATATATATATATATATATATATATATATATATATATATAAACTAATAAACTATGAATATTTTAGTAATTTAAATGGGGACGGGGATGAGAAGAGGGATGTGTTATGGTGGGTATGAGAATATGGATGAGAGGGATATTACTCATATTCATACCCATATCAGTAAATACAGGGTTCTCCCATCAAAACAGGGACGAATTCGAACAATATTCAGAGGACAGATTTATTTGTCATCCCTAATCTTCCTCGTATCTTTATAATCTCTAAAAATTTCAACACTCATAATATTTGTTATTGTAATTATATGACCCTAATATTTCATATTGTGATATGACTTATAAAATTTCATAAGTTCGCATCTCAATAAAGTCTGCATCAAACTTCTCAAATTAAAATGTGGAGTTAAACGAATGTTTATTGTAGTGAACTTTCTCTAGCAGTGTCAGGAATAATGATTTTGTGTTTATGTTTTGTTACTTAAATTCAAACTAGTATAGTTGTAATTTTATTTTTTGAAATCTAGTGTGGGGAGACCTCTATGCCGTTTGTCAAAGATGGTGTGCTAAGAAAAACACGTTTAAGAAAAAATTCTAACTAATAAAAAAATTTCCCTTTTCGGTATCTTACAAAATATTAAATGATTATTTAAAAAAAATAATATTAAAAGTGTACTTTTAGAGAAATTTCATTTTTTTAATCATTGTAAAATATACATGTGCGATTGAGATGAAATTATTAAAATTAATTATTATATTTGAGATATTATCAGTTTTTTAAGTTAAATATTTTTTTTTCTTTTTTAATTAGATATTTAATTTTAATTGTAATGAAACATTTTTTATTTTCTTTGTTTACATACTTTTTTCGCATCAAATCTTATAAATAAAAAATGTTAGTAGAAATCAATATTATAAAATTTACAAAATTCAAAATAACAAAAAAGTGTAGACTGAATCCATGAAAAAGATAACACATATATGCATAAGAAATAAGCTTAAGCCAAACATTTATTAACATTAATTATTAATTAAACAATAATTATAAAATTACAAACATTTAATAATTGAAACAAAAAAGGCAACAGCAGAATAAGGTAATAAGTGTGTACAGATGTCAGTTATCATGGCTCCAAAGTTCTGCATCAAAACTAAAGTACTCAGGTTCACTAGCTGCGTATGAAAATGAAATATCATGTATATATGATTCTAACCAGAAATTGGCACTCACAAGATCTGTGTCAGCGTCCCAAAAGGAAAATTCATCTTGCAGATCCAGATTTTCGTTCATGCTTACAGCGTTACATTCTGCGCTTGTTGTGGAGAACGATGAATGCTGGGAAAATTGGGAACAATCTTGCGAGGAGTTAAAGCTTTGGAAAGTATTTGCACTTGGTTCGGTTGTTTTTGTTGTTGTTGGGGATTGTTCACATGAGTTTGAAACTTGAGATTCTGTGGGTGTGTCTTGTTCGAATCGTTTCTTGAGATTGGTGTGCCAATAGTTTTTGATTTCGTTGTCTGTTCTTCCAGGAATCTGTGCAGCAATAGCAGACCATCTGATCATCAAAATTGAAAGGTTTAATTTCAGTATTATCACTAAATGTTAATAAAACCATGTTTAAGCAATGGTTTAGGATCTTAATGTTCATTCTCAATCATACTAATAAGTCCTGTTGAACGATTAGTAAAAAAAAGAGTATCTTTTACTCATGAAATCATATTACTAGAAATATGTTTTTAAGTTTTGGTTAAAAGGTAAATTTTAAATTTAATTCAAATTTATATTTGCATATACATTTATAACTTTTCATATCGATATATAATCTATCCACACTCAATTTTTTCGTTTTAATTTAAACCTTTTTTAGTTGGATTTATAAATTTATTAGAGCCTACATTTAAATCCATCTAAATATATCGTAATTATATTTTAAAATTGTACGCATAAATTATTTTTTTAACCTTTTAAAAATTGTCTATTAATCTCTTTTTCTCTCCTTTCAAGTTAATTTTTTTTCTTTTTTCTTTTTATCTGAAATTTGTTTTTCTTTTCTTCGTCTATAAATAACTAATTTCTAAAGATCAAATTTACAAGATTAATAAGACAAATTGAATTTTTGCATATTGTAATTTGTGATTACAATTTGTATTTTTTTATTTTAGAATTAAATTAAGAATCAATTAAATTTTAATTTTATACTTAAACACAAATTAAACAATATTTTGATTTGACTGGTGTAATTGATTTAATTAATTAAACTTATATTTAAATATTATATTGAATATGTAAATTAATCTCTTTCTTGATTTTCACATTTCTGTTGGTTGCACCTTTTCATTTTATGTTTTAAAATTTTAAATCTCTAAACCACAAATTTTAATTTTGTACATAAAATGTTAAAGGTTAAATACATTGCATAACACTCATCTGATAATTGACTTATATTGTGTTTTGTATTACAAAATTAGAAAAAAAAACATTTCAAGAAAAAATTTAAAATTATAGTAATTAAGTTTTTTTTAATATAATACTCTTTCATTACATATTTTATAATATATATATATATATATATATATATATATATATATATATATATAATATATATGTTTTTTTTAAATTGGAAATTAAGCTTAAATTCTTTAAACATGATTTTGGTTGGTGTTAGAGTTATTATTCGAGTAATAAAAACATTATATTCATTTGATAACATATTACAGAAATAAAATACTTATAAAAAAAATCGACTTTTAAATTTATGAAAAAAAGAAAGTGTAAAAGATAACGAAGAAAACTATTAAATGAATGAGTGTAAAAGATTTTGAATGTCAAAATATCGTTACTTTTTTTTTTTTGGACAAAATTTTGGAGTGTACGAGTAAAATGGAAAAAGTTAATGTTGTTGTCGTATACAATGTTTGTATTGGCTGACTAAGAATTTTAATACTAATAACATGAAAAGAAAAAATCTTATAAAATAACAATACTATTTCACAAAATGTGAAGACTATGAGAAATCAAAGCTTTTAATAACAAGATCAAAACAAACATATATGACTTTAATTTGCAAGACTAAAAATATAAGTAATTAAAATTTTAATAAACTTTCAAAATATATAATGTCACTCAATTGGTACAAATACTACACAACATTTATCACATCATCAACTTACTAACTTCATCTAAATCATAAATTAAAAATAACATTTCAGAAAATCAAAAGACTAACGAATAAAAAATTAATTAGAAAACTAAAAGAAGCAATAGTTCCAATTTAGAGAACTAAAAACGTATTAAAGTATCAATAAAGTTATATAAATTAACATTTTATTAAAAACTGAAAACATGTGTAATACATCTATTCTTCTATAATCGCAGGTCCCTTTTTGTTAATATAGTTATTCCTCTAAGTCAGTGTTTTTTTTTTTTTTTTTTTTTTTTTTTTGTGGCCAGTGAAGTTGAGGTGTAGAGGAGTTGATTCAAATGATCATCCCATGAAATCCGAGCTTGTGAGTTGTTATCATGTAATTGGCCTTCTGGGCATGTGTTTAAATTGTCTTGCATGATGCTTTGGTTGTTTATGAAGAAATTAATTTTAGGAAAAGAAAATTTTAAATCCTAAAATGTTTCATTTTCATAAATTTCATAGGAGAAAACATAAATGGAGAAGAAAGAGAATGCAAATGAAAAAGAAGAAAAAGGAAAAGGACTTAGCATAAATCATATTATCATTTTTAAAGAAGTTAATGTTGATTTAATGAAAGAAATCACATTCACTCCTTTTAATAAATATTTTGAATCTAAAAAAATTAAGAGAGAATATTGAACAATTGTTATAAATGCCGAGAATAAAAGAATAATTAATCATACTTTTTTATTTAAAATTTTAATACACATTAATATATTATTAATGTAGGTTATGAAGTGATATCTATAACTATATATAGAGATACACTGTTTTTATTTTGTTTTTTCAATTTATTCTCTTAATTATTATTTTTTAAATTTAAATAATTATTCATAATAATAAAAAATTTCAGTTTTAGCATTTTGGTAACTATTTTTCAAATTTAATAATTATTTATAATATTATTTATACAATATTACTTATAATACTTTTATTTCAATAATTAAAATTTATTTTATCTGTAATTATATTTATGATTATATACTTATAATTATATATACTTTTATCTTTTTTCTAATTTTACTTTTAAAATTTAAATAATTTTTAAATTTTTAAAAAGTTCGTACAGCGCGAAAGCATCGTTTACATTAGTTTTATTCAAAGATATTAAAGTATTATTTCCTAATGAAAAGTATGCAAATAAATGAAAGTTGGACTTTTGTTATAAGAAAATATCTTAATATGTGTAGTGATTTGATTTAACTTTATTTTACGTATTATTATTAAAATAGAAGAAAAAAAAAAGCAAAAGTGTACTTAGAGTTTGACACCTTATGTGATGAGTTCCATACAACTCTTGAGTAATAACTTTTTAACTCATCCACTTAATAATTGGTAATATATTCATTCAAAACAAAACTTTACATTTTTAAAGAGAAAAAGAGAATAAAATATAAAATAGTAAATCTAAGATGAGTGACAAAATATATATTTGTTTTCTTTCCTATCCTTTTCATTTATTTATTTCTCCCTTTTATGTTATATTGTTTATCTCTCGTAAAATATATATATATATATATATATATATATATATATTATATTTTAAGTCTGAGACCTGTTTCCGAGATGTCGGTGCAGATGGATGATAGTTTGTTCCTCTTCCTCAGTGTAGTTTCCTCTTTTGAGGTTTGGTCTTAGGTAATTCAACCACCTAAGTCTGCAACTCTTTCCGCATCTCGCAAGACCTGAAAACAGCAAACTCACTACACATTGTTTGAAAACCAAACCTTCTTCAAAGAAAAACTCATTTTTCTTTTACCTGCGAACTGGGGGAGAAGGCGCCAATTCCAGTGGCCATACCTTGTAATATAATCAACCAACTTCTTGTCCTCCTCTGGTGTCCATGTTCCTCTCTTCACTCCATTTTTGTCACTGCTCGGGGTTCTCACCATCACTATTACTAATCTCTATAATATACCCACTTTCTTCTTTGACCACTTCTCTCAGATATTTTGCAGCTTTCCTAAAACTCTCTCATCTATATAAGTAGTACCATGCATGCCCCCACAACCAAAACGTGAATCACGTACAAACCCAACTGGGAAATTCAGAAAATTAAATAATAATAAATCGTGGAAGGCAGATATGTCATATGTGGATGAAGTTTAAGATACCTACCCCACCCACCATGTATGCATCAGACTTTGGATATCATTATTAGCAAAGGAATGGTTCTAATTTGAGTTCCTTCTTCTACAGCAGGTTAGGATATAGTATTTTCTTAAAATTTTAAACTACTCCATTAAATCTTCAAAAGTACATATGTACTGTCATAAACTTCCATACGAGAGAGCCCAATCTACCGTCGAACTTAGAAACTTGACAACGCAACCTCACACGTATTGGTTGCAACTTGATGTTTTTGCTGGTGTAATAGTATAAACTTATAGGCTTAGATTGCGGGTATAGGACACTGTTCTCTGCTACAACGTTTTTTAATCTTGATATTGGCCCAACTTTTGGTTACCCAGATAGTTCTTAAGTTACCTTAGAGAAGTCGTAAAGTCTGCTTTTGTCTTTCTTCTTTTCTGGAGTTTCTATGAGACAAGTTTTGGTGGTTAATTCCCATTCGTTCAGGAATAATATTCCCATTCCTAATTATTACTTAATTTTAGAGTACTTAATTTAAGCCTTTTTTTTTTTTTTAAATTGCGTAA
>Ga0214545_1007808_pt1 | contig 17573 bp, 8 predicted proteins | sample CNSS4metaG_FD_160064 | JGI IMG/M metagenome (GOLD analysis project Ga0214545, IMG submission 160064) | Root nodule microbial communities from cowpea collected in UCLA plant growth center, Los Angeles, California, USA - CNSS4 | ecosystem: Host-associated > Plants > Roots > Nodule | place: USA... | reverse complement strand
TCAAAAAAAAAAAAAAAACTGAAAATAAGATGTATTATTTACATTAATCATGGATATAAATGAAATTAACTAACACTATATTTTTGTTGATATTATACATTATGTGATACGTTACCTCTCATTAAGACAAATCATAATATATATTAAAGTTAATATTTAATTGAATAAATTTTCCTTTTTTTCCAAAAAAGTTATCCTTTTCTTGTTTTTCCTTCCTCACATATGTTCTAATCTTCTTTCTTTTTCTTCCTTTTTTCTTATAAACTTCATCTCCCTCAATTGTATTAATTGTTGGAGTAGTTGTTGGAAAATAGATGTGGATTGAAATTTGAAACAATTGGAAGGAGAAAAGGACTAGTGATTAATAAAAATCAAATTAAATAATAATTACATACAAGGCTAAACTTAACTTAACAAAATTGGTCAATTTGTTGTTTGAAGGAATTAATGCCTGCAACATGTACCTAATGAATGAGATGAAAGATCTTCACATCAGTACTAATTTTCACTTTCACACTTTAAAATGAAAATAAATCTTGATGTTCAAAGTTGCACTTTGATTAAAAACTACTAATGCTGGACCAAATGTATGGTGCTTCTAATTTTACTGCACGACAAATATTGGGAAAAAGATCTGAGTAGATTATACAGATTTCGAAAAGGGATATTTTGATTGGGAAAAGTAGAGGCTTTTACTTGCTGCAGCCCCAGTTTCTTTATGCACTTCCTATAAACTGGAAATGACTATTTTACCCTTTTTAAGAGTGATTTCCGGATTATATGTTCCGAGAACTTTCTCCAACAAGCCTTTTTGAATTTCTGGAACAATATTTTCGAGACGGAATTTCCAAAGTAGGTGATGTGGTGCAATGGTAAAAGGTGGTTGAGTCTTTTCCTGCTTTGTGGGGTGCATTTAGTAATTGTGGGGCTTCAGGAAACAATAGCCGAATGAATATATGTTTCGTGTGAGTACAGGAATTTGGGCTTTCTGTTTCCTAAATATGTTAAATGCCTAACTGAAGTTGCTAAACACCCCACTGGTTATTTAAAGTAAAAACATTACAACTTAATGCATGGAACGTAACTGTTCCTAAAATAATTGCTTTTAAGGTTAAATTGATGAAAAATCCTAGAATGAATTGTTTGTTGCATTAACAGCTTATATATAGGAAGCATCATTCAGTCATGTACCCACCATGCTCTCACCAACTTTCCACTATTGCAAGATCATTAAATTACAAAGCTAATAATCTGCAATAATTTCCAAAGGGAGGAATATTCTTTTGGAGCAAATGTTCAATATGGAAGAAAAATATAAATAGAACAAGTACAAATGTAGTTGAGGAATGTAAAATACCATACCAACTTTCTATATTACGTATGCAAAGTATATCACCGACTAAAAAATATTGACAAGTACAATGTAGTTGAGGAAGTTAGAATGGAGAACCTAAAATCCTACGAACATAATCACTTTGAGTTAAATTATTCTTGTATTTGTTAATCAGTGTTAAATTAGTTCTCCAATTTTTCGTTATTTTAATTTGGTCCTTGTTTTTGTAAAAATGATTTAATTTGATCCTTACTGTTAATTTTGACAAAATGATGTTAAATTCAATATCACGTGTCAATTTCTTTTTTTTTTGAATTTTTTGAATTTTTTTTTTATTTTTTTTTTATTTTTTTTTTTTTTGAATTTTTTGAATTTTTTTTTTATTTTTATTTTAATTTTGTTATTTTTTACATGTATCACTTCATAATTGTACTCACAATTGTGTCATGTCTCAAAATGATTCAATCTGTCCCCTATATTTGTTTTTAGTTTCAATTTAGTCTCAATTTTTGTAAAAATGAAGCAATATTGACCCTTGTTAAATTGACACTCAAATTAATTTTTGTATAAATCTTATGATGATATTCTTACTAAAATTGACATTTTTATTAAATATTTGTACAAATAATTTTAAACAAGCTTTTTTTAGTTTTATTATTAAACAAAGTTAAACCCCAAACTTAATTTTAACAATTAACAATTTTGTCATCATATATAAAGGTATCAAGTGTACCCATATTATACAAACTTAGTGAAGATTAAAAAACAAATAACTTGTCACACATCAGTTTAGGAATTAAATTTCAAGTTCAAAACAAAACTAAAATTTAATGTTTAAACTAAAATTTAATGTTTTGTATAGAATTTAAAGTTAATTTAAAATATTTTTAGAAATATTTAATATAAACGTTAATTTTAGTAAGAATATCATACGATTTATAAAAAAGTACATTGAGTGTCAATTCAAGAAAGGACAATATTGGTTCATTTTTATAAAAACTGGGACTAAATTGAAACTAAAAATAAATATAGAGACCAAATTGAATCATTTTGAGATGTGACACAATCGCAAGTGACACGTGTAAAAAATAAAAAAAATCAAAAATAAATAATTGATACGTGTTGTTTACTTTAACACTGTATGATTAAACTAACGATAAGGAATAATTGAATAATTTTTTAGAAAATGATGATCAAATTGATACTGAAAAAAACTTGAAGACTAAACTAATATTAAATTGAGAAATAAAATTACCAAAAGAATAATTTAACTAAAATTTTAATAGTGTGTCTGGTTTGGCGTCATTCAAATGTGTAATTGGTTTCGATTATAAAATTCACGTCAAATTAACTAAAATTTTCACGTTAATGTGAAGCAAATCCATCGAAGAATCGATTCGATCTTTTCTCGAAGCATTGCCAAACACAGGCTAAACCTCCTTAGACTTACCAGAAGCATCATAAGTATGTTGTACGTATCATGTCATGTCAAAGTTCTTTATATTTATTTTCTACATTTATATCTTTTCCCTCGCATCAAATTCTCTAAAATTTTAAAATTCAAAATATTAATAACTACAAACAAAATAACATTCCAAACCAGAAATGTATGTCAACCGTCAAGATATTATAATGGGGAAATTTACACTTCCAACAATAAACTACTCACTTCAAACATGTTTTTGTGAATAAAGAGATGAGTATTTTAGAAATTTAAAAGGGAACAAATTTGTTTGACCAAAAAATCAGTTAAAGGCCATGAGTTTTATCACAAGAATCAAAGAAACAGCTTTAAGTTCTTACTTTGTATTGGTGAAAGGTTACGTGCAAGTAAACTGGTACAAGACATAAACAAGGCTCTTAAAAATTTAAAAAGGGAACAAAATTGTTTGGTTAAACACCCTCACTTTTATCATAGGAATCCAATGACAACAAGTACCACTTCAAATGCTTTAACTTTTTACTTTGTCTTTGTGTTGAAGATTTGGTGGAACTAAACTATTATAAGTTAATGGTTGGTACAGAAGTATTAGTGATTTAATTGCAGTTGTTTTTGTGATTTAATTACGAACTAAAATAATATCATATCTCATATGTTTTTATTTGTTTCATGTCGAAAGACACAAATTTTTTTTAATTATAGATTGAAATCAATTTTAATAATTATTATTATAATATAAAAGAAAGAAAATAAAGATGTGAGAATAAAAATTTTTTTACTGAAAATATAAGATATTTTTCTTTTTTTTGCCAACAACTATTTTTATGTATAAAATCTTCATTTAAGAAGCCCTTTAGGAGAATTATTTCTATACATGTTCTTCCTTTGGCTTGACTCTCGACATGTTTTTCTTTGAAATTGTTTGATTAATTATTATCTCATGATTAAAGAATTAAAAATGAAAATCAATATAAGGTACTTATTTAATAAGTTACTAATACGATATACATCTATATCCAACTTTCAATAAATTGTTTTATCAGTTGCTTGGACATTTAAGAGTACAAAATAATAAAAGTTCGTTAGTTAACTTTAAGGAATTTCAATTATTATTGAAAGGCATAAATCTAAACATATTCACAATTTTTAGCCTTTTAGTGTTAAACTATTTTGTTTTTATAATTTTAAAAGTCATAAGGCTCCACTTAATAATGATATAGCCATCCACTCATACCATTTTAGTTAATATTATGATATATAGTATATAATCTAATATGTGCAACTGCATTGTATATCATTTGTAAGTAATCGTAAAATTTATTTATCAAAACTTAAAAATAACAAAATCGAATAGAAAAAGTTAAAGAATAATAAAAGTAAAGTTTAATCGCATTTATCAAGATTAAATCATATTTTACCAAAAATATATATAATAATCTCCATTGGAACTTGTAACTACCATTTTGAAATCCTAAGCAAAAAGGCAAAGGCAAAAGGCATCTAGTATTTTAGAAATAATGTTTTTAATGTAAAGTCCAAAAGCAAAAGTGGAAAAGGTGAAGGCAACTAAAATTCATTATAATTCTTCATCTTTTTGAAAGTTAAAGGCACTGCTAATATGAAATTGTTCTTAATTTTGTGAATAAAAGAAGAGAATGGATGGATCGTTCTTTTGAGAAAGTGACCAAACACGATAGAAAGGAAAGTGGGGATCTTTCATCATTCTTTCCTTTCTTCCTTTGCATCTTCTCATCCTCACCTAAACTTCCCAGATGCAACCATTCATTTCTCATCGTTCTTTCTTATTATAATCTTAACATGTAAATTAAGAAACAAACAATATTAAAAGGCATATTATTTATAAAATTATAATGTGGAACTTCCAACACCCCCTCACATAAGGTATATTTATCCCGTATGTGGGACTAGAAATTAGTGGGTGATCCGTTAGTGAGTGGAACAAAATATTCAATAAAGTTCGTTAAGATAGACTCTAACTTGGTTCTGATACCATGTTAGAAGTGAGTTTTAAGTCTAACTCAATCCCACAAAACAAGTTTGTAAGGAGAGATTTCTCACTTATATATTAAAAATTGTCTTATCTCTAATTGATGTGAAACTTTCAACAATGAATTATCTCAATTGAAATATTGATGTGTAATTATATATAAGTTTTCATTAATTAGTGAAAAAAACAAAATAAATAAAAGAGAATATATAGTTGCAACATTCTAACCCATATACAAAATTGTCACACAATAATAATGAAATCATAAAGATCGAGAAATATGTAAAAGATTCACATTTGTGGGTTGGTCTGTAGAAAAATAATTATGAAAGTATTCTTTTGAAAAATAATTATATAAACTTACTTTGTCATTTGTTTTAATTTTAATGCAATAATCATGCTCATCGTTTCGATCTAACAATGAAAAGTATAATAATGCAATAAGTCATATACTTTTAGTTACGTCTCAAATTTATGGTCCCTTCGGCTTTTTGTGTTACTTAAGAGTTAAGCATGTTTGACGTAAACATGTTGACCAATATGGAAATAATTGTATTTTCTTTTTTAATGAATGTAACTATCTTTGTTATACATTACTCTTAACTTATATAAATAATATCATGACAGTTACAGTAAAGTATAAACTAATAAAAGTTTTTCATGCATAATAGAGGAAGGTAGCAATATTTTTTACATATGTATAAAATATTCCAAAAGTAATTGATTTGCTGATAGATATAGAAATAAAAATTTCTCACATGCATATATATATATATAAACATTTTTTTCATAATGACTTATTTTAAAATATATGTTTTTGAGCTAATTAGTTTAACAGAAGAAATCACCATTAAAAAATACTTTTTGTTTATCGTGTATTTTAAAAATAATTACAGGCGGACGAAAATAAAAAATATGTTATTTTAAACAGGAACGAAATACTATGTGCTTTTAAAAATTTAAAATTAATTAGTAAATATCAACATTACTTTTTATTCTTAAACAAATTGTGATAATTAAACTGTGGAGAATGTTATTGTTCGTAAAATTACAAAATATAAAACGGAAAAATTATACCTAATTCACCGATCATTTTATTGACGGAGTTAATTTGATATTGACTATAAGTTCAACATTGAGTAGAAATTGACTAACAAAACATATCTGTTTAGTTTTAACGTTGTTGTTCTTCCTTCCTCTCATTGTGACATTGACGTTATCCATGAGTGATATTCATCGCTGGATGTTTCATAAGTCAACCTTTACACTCGCACTTTGTCCTTCGTCTTAGTGTTTTTCTTTTTCACTTTTATAATTCTAGCACCAGAAGTTTGATTGGGAGTAGAATTTGTGAGAAAGTTTTTTTTATATATTTTAGATTAATGTTTATATGATATGTAGATAAGTGTTGCTATTTTTTAAAATTATAAAGTTAAACATATATTATATAAAGACTAGTTGAAACATTTACAGGTAATATTTTTTATTATTTACTATTTTTATTTTTCAATTTTTGAAAGAGTATAATATGTGAAGCAAACATGGGTCATCTCATGTTGCTGTTAAGAGCAAAAGAAAAAATAATATAAAACATAATTATCTTTTATTAGGAAAGACGTAAGAGATGGACCGCTTGATGTCTCAATTATTTATAAAGAGACTTAACGCTACATTTAATTTAAAATCTTAATATTTAATATTTGTGGGTCTTTTTTTTTATTGTTCAAATATTCAACTTTTCATTTTTTTATTTAATACGAGATTTTCAACTTATATTTAGACTAGAATGACAATACAACGAACGCGCATTTTTTTTATCTTATATTCTTTTTCAAAGCAAAGTTTTATTTACACTCACATATTCAAATTTAATGATATAAATTTTGATCTCATCCTCGTCTCCATAATATAACAATATATGTGTTTATACCGTTCTCTTATTAATTATTAAAAAAATTTGTTAAATAAAACAATATTAATAAGTATTCAATTTGAATGAAGTGTTATTATTTCTTGAATATCAAATACTTTTTAAAAATTATAATTATATATATTTAAAATTAAAGTACCAAATATAATTTTATAAGAATAAAAATGTTATCAAATGCAAACATCAATGAAAATAAGTTGATAAAATTTAAAAATGTTTTTAGAAAATTATGAAAGAAAAATAAATATTCAAATTAAAAAACATTTTAAATGTTTCTTTATTTTCATTCTTCAAATTCTAATGAAATGTTTTTTTATATTATTTATTCAATTGAAAAGTTTATGTTATTGATTACTTGAATGGAGAGTTAAACATTCTCCTGCGAAAAGAAAATTAAACAAATAACATAAATATTAAAAATAAGTATAAATAATCAAATGTGAAACCTACAAAATATCTAATTGACACGTCATTCAAACACAACCCCATAAAAATTGTGATATGAGAAAAATTTCATGATGTCAAACAATTAGAAAAAAGAGAAAAAGTGTCCATATTAAAAGATGAAGAGATATAAAACTAAAGACTATATATGTATATATACACACATATACACACTAGGTTATCAAATAGACTGAGTATTTTAGTAATTTAAATCAGAACAAGGATTGGACAAGAACACGTCATATATGTATATATTTATCCTCGTCCACATACCTAATTGAAAAAAATGCATATTATTTAAACACATACCCGTATTCAATCAATGTGAGGATTTCTCCTCAAAATGGGATAGGTTTGAACAATACATACGGGGACAAATTTATTTGACATCCCTAATTTGGATTGCTCTAATTGTTCCTAACAAGCCTAATAGTTTCACATCGATTAAGAGTCGAAGTCCAAGGCAGTTTAAATACTCATATCTCCTTTCACCCTTCCTCTGAGACACCTTTTGAGGACCAAATCGTAACAGAGCTTCACCTTCCAAAACAAACAATACCTTAGATGCATGGTGATTGACCTTAACGATATTCTAAGATGAACAATCGTCTCCTAAGCCTTCCATGATGATCCATCATTCATCATGAACCTTGACTAAAGGAACTTATGTTCCCATCACATCCACTCGACGAACTTGGAATCGAAACATTAACCATTTTTTTCATAACTGTGAATTAGATTTCATCATAGGTTTCTATCATAGTAAGACATATTTAACCTATTAATCTATCTTAACACACTTTAATTGATATTGATCATAAGTGTAGATAGATTTTACTACAACCAGACATTTATCACAAACTGAGTTAGGTATCAACACAAACTATCCATTCTAATATATTGATGAATTTTTTTTATTGAGAAAATTTGGAGAGATTAACTTTGATGTATGAGTTGCTTAAGTAAGAATGAGATGAATTTTTTTAATTTTTTTAAATAAGCTTTTATAAAAATATAAAAATTAAACTATCGTTACATTACGTTGACTAGACAAATGTTTAAGATAAACTTATAAAAATTAAAGACTAGTTTACATTTGTTGTAATTTTTTACTTATAGAAAACTATGAAATTGAGATAAGAAAAAACCTTTGGACATGGTGATTTTGATGCTGATAATGTGTAAGTCACGCGCGATGGTTGTTACCCCGAGACTCTGCCACCTCAGCACCATCATAGACATGGGTCCTCAGATATCACTGTGTCGTCAAGCCATGGGACCCACACACCACAGACCGATAATAAAATACAAATAAATAAATAAATACCACTCTCAAAACATAGATTTTTTTTTGTAGCCTTTTGTTATCTGTTAATGAATTTTTTATACTTGAATAATAATAAAAAAATCCAACGAACTAAAATTAGTATTGAATTAGATTGAATTTCGAATTTAGTTTTAGAAACTAATGCAACCCGAGATCATCGTATCGTAATGTCCCAATTAGAAATATAAAATTCTTTTCTATAAGTCACTGATCTAGAATATGTCGCTATTTACAAAATTAAATATATGCTTTCTAGTTTACAAACAGAAATAATGCATTCCCTGATAAAAATATTAATAGCATTCGATTTCAACTATTCTGTAAAATTTAAAAACCTTGACTATTTGAAATGGATGAAACAATATTATCATTACTTCGTTAGATGAGAGTCTCACTCTAAAGTACTCAAAAAGAGTACACAAATGTAGCAATAGACAATCTTGTAAACTAAGACAAATATATTATTTAAAAATATCCAGCTTTATATGGACAAATATATTAAATAAGACCCACTTTAATTATCACTAAGTTCTTTGTAAAATTAATTATTAGTTACCTGAATCAAATCCAAAACGATGAAATGACGTTTTTCTTTTTTGTAAAACTTTTATAATACCAGATCTATATTATATGGTTTACTAACTTTATAAATCCTTAAGTATGCATCTCTTTTATAAAATGCAGTTTTATATCAATGTAATATGACACTTATTAAAAAACCGTATATTGTTATAACAATAAAATCTGACAACCTAGTATTACACTCTTAAATATTCAACTAAACCCTTTAGTTGCAACTTTTGTCACCACTTCAATCAATGTAATGTGACAAGTAGTGTTTAATGCATTTTTAAAAATATTTTCGTATGATTTCATTCATATGACTACTTAAATAAATGTATATAATTATTCTATTACTTGGATTAAATGGATTGATTAGATTTTTATGTAATGAAATTTATGGTGTTTGACTCAGTTAAATATGATTAATGGGAATGGTGGTTATCTAGGTGATAATTGGTTTAATTGAGACTTATGGTGAGTATTGAAACAATATTTTTTATTTGTAACAATTTACACATTTTTTAAATTGTCATTAAAAAAATTCAAACAAACTAAAACATATTTCAACGAATGTGTTATTTGTTTCTATGTATAAAAGGAATATTTCTTAAAATAATAATATTCTTAAGACACATTAACTAACAAATTAAATTCTAATAAATGAAAACATTTCCTATCAAAAAGAATTTTGACTTTTTAAAAATTCAATTTTTACACTTACTTTATTTATAACGGTTTCTATAAATTTCATTAAGATACGTGGATAGCATAATCTTTACGAAACAAATTTATAATAGCCATTGTAGAAATTATACAATGGAAAATAAATGATTCTTTTAAATATCATGCACGTCTTTTTGCTGCATTATTTGTTGTATTATTTAGTGTAGAAGACTGCGACCAACACAGGAAAAGTGATGCCAACTTCTAGCATCATCATGGTATTTATGTTCGTCTCCGTCTGAGTATAGTGAAACTTTGAGACTCACTCACTTTCTTTGTTGGGTTCGGTTCCGCCATTTTTTATGGTTTCATCTCAGCAAAGCCTCGCATCCTAGAAAATGGAGGCTACTTTACCCTTTCTCTCCTTTCTCACGGTTCTACTCTCATTCCCACTCCACTCACCTTTTTCTTCTGCTCAGATTATGCAAGGTATCTTTCTTTCTTCATTTTCTTTACTCAACTTCAACCCTTTTCTACTTCATAACCTTTATATACGATGCAAATGGTGTCTTGTTTTACTAGTTATCTTAGTTTTGTGTTCCCTGCCAACCCTTTTGTTTTCGTCTCTGTGCTGTGCCCTATGCTGCTCGTCAGTGGTTTCTTTTATTATTTTTGTAAAAAAGATAATGTCTTTTCGGTGTATTCTTCAAATCCCGGGGAGCAAAATATCTTTTTTACCATCCTGTTTTAGAGGGGGGATTGTGATTATTGAAGCTTTTGTGAAGTGCATACACAAACAATGTAATGGATTGCAAAAAAAGCTAAGATCTAAGCCTAAGTGGTTTTGATTCTTGTCCGTTCAGTTGGATATGAGATCGGTTCGGATTAAGGTTTATGATGGTTTAATGAATTTTTTACCATGTTGTTTTTTCAAGCTTCTTCTGAGGTTTTGTTGTTCTAAGAGTTTGGAATTAATCTATGTTGTGATGAATAACAAAAACATGTCATCTTAAGCAGGTTTTGTAAGTTTGAACTGTGGAGGTACAACAGAATTTACCGATGAAATTGGTCTTCAGTGGACTCCTGATGATAAGCTTACTTATGGACAAACAAGTACTATATCAGTTACAAATGAGACACGGAAGCAATACACGACACTTAGACATTTTCCTGCTGATTCGAGGAAATACTGTTACACACTTGATGTTGTGAGTAGGACGAGGTATCTTCTCAGGGCCTCTTTCTTGTATGGGAACTTTGACAATAACAATGTTTATCCAAAATTTGACATTTCTGTTGGGGCTACACACTGGTCTACCATTGTTATATCGGATGCCAACAGCATAGAAATGCGAGAGCTTATATTTCTGGCTTCAAGTCCTACAGTGAGTGTTTGCTTATCAAATGCAACAACCGGACAACCGTTCATCTCCACGCTTGAACTTCGCCAATTCAATGGTTCAGTTTATTATACTCAATTTGAGGAACACTTTTACCTTAGTGTCTCTGCAAGGATAAATTTTGGTGCAGAGAGTGATGCTCCAATTAGGTACCTTAAGTCATTCTACATGCTACTTCATAATATGTTCTGGTACAAGTTAATATTTCTAATGAATCTTTATAAACCATGTTGTTCCAACTACTTGGAAAAATTTAAATACACGAGCTTGCATATTAATATCCATATTTACTAGGTAAAATCTTAGCTATCTATTGACTGTAATTGTCTTCAACTCTTCATGTCAAAGAACTATTTATAGATTTTCTCTGATTATGTACTTGATTAGATGTGTAGTTGCTTTCTTCTTTTGAGTTTTTTAAAACAGTTTCCTGTGGTTCAATAAGTTTATAATTCCGCCATTTCAGGTATCCTGATGACCCTTTTGATAGAATTTGGGAGTCGGATTCTATAAAGAAAGCTAATTATCTTGTTGATGTTGCTGCTGGAACCCAAAAAATTTCTACAGTAGCACCAATTGATGTTAACAGAGATGAAATGCCACCAGTGAAAGTGATGCAGACAGCTGTAGTGGGTACTAATGGATCTCTAACTTACCGATTAAATTTGGATGGTTTTCCTGGTACCGGTTGGGCATTCACCTATTTTGCAGAGATTGAAGATCTGGGTCCCAATGAATCCAGAAAATTCAGGCTAGTTCTTCCAGGCCAGCCTGATGTTAGCAAGGCAGTTGTGAATATTGAAGAAAACGCTCAAGGGAAATATCGTCTTTATGAACCAGGATTTACCAACATATCCCTACCTTTTGTGCTCTCTTTTAGATTTGGAAAGACATATGATTCCTCTAGGGGACCTCTCCTAAATGCCATGGAGATAAACATGTATTTGGAGAAAAACGATGGTTCTCTAGATGGTTAGTTCCTTAATAAGAGGCTACCTTACAAGATGATGTGTTTTTTACTAACTTACAACTGTATCAAGTGATTCTTTGATAAGCATGTCTGTTGTAATGCAAGTGTATTAGTTAAGTCTTGTTTATAGCATAAGAAAATTGTAATAGATGTACTGTGCGGATTGAATGATTTGCAGGAGCAACCATCTCCAGTGTACTTTCGCACTACTCTGCAGCAGACTGGGCAAAAGAAGGTGGTGATCCATGTCTACCTGTTCCATGGTCATGGGTTCGATGTAACTCTGATCCACAACCAAGAATAGTCTCAATGTAAAGGTTAATCTTTTTATGGTTTTAGTTTGGCCTGTGGAGTCTCAATGTGCTATATATCTTTTAAAACTTAAAAGAGAAGTATAAATGATCTGTAATAGTAACTTTTTTTTGTGGTGGTGACAGCTTGTTATCCAATAGAAACTTGACTGGCAATATTCCTTTGGACATCACCAAATTGGTTGGTTTGGTTGAACTGTAAGTTTCATCTTAATTTCTAATATTTCTGGACTGGGTTGTTGATATCTCATGTTTGGTCCGTTAAACTTGTATTGTGGTATTGATGTGATTTAATTCTCGGATGCAGATGGCTTGATGGAAATATGTTGACTGGTCCATTACCTGATTTTATTGGTTGCATGGACTTAAAGATCATGTAATCATTGCTATCTTCCTTCCTTTTGTCATGTTATGTTGTAGTTAGCTGATTGAAACCTTTCTTTCTTTTTGCAGTCATCTAGAAAACAATCAATTGACCGGTGTGCTCCCAACTTCTTTAGTGAACCTTCCAAACTTGAGGGAACTGTAAGCTCTTTAAACTTAAGATATTCTGATAAATCTAATTATGGTCTTAAATAAAATACATATCTATCTCCACTAAAAACGAGTATCATTTTGTTGATGAACCTACAGACTAACTCACGTTAAGTTATTATGCTTTGATTAGTTGTTTTATTTTGAGTTTTTGATGAAATTCAGGTAACGCTTTTGACATTTGCAGGTATGTGCAAAATAACATGTTATCTGGAACAATACCATCAGATCTTCTTAGTAAGGATTTGGTTTTGAAGTGAGTCTAATTTTAACCTTCTAACTTTAAGAGCATTCAGTATTACCATGTAAGGAAATGGAGGAAAATATTGGCAGTTTTAATCTTATTGGATAATAGATGAACTTTCCTATCCTGTTAATTGTTTTCATTTATATGTTCACCTGTATCTGGTTTGTCTAATGTGTTAATATCTGTTATCACATTAAATGAACTTGGCTGCTTTATAACCAGAAAAAGTAAAAATCTAGGTTTGATCAATTAATGTGTTGTTTTATACTATTAATTACTTCTGATATGTAAATGTGCTAATACCCACATACACTTTCTTCACCAACTTGTTTTCTCTTTCATATTTACCATTGTCCATTTCTTTAGATATTTTTCATTTAATATGTCGGTTTCTGACTTTCAGCTGGATATGATGGTGCTTTGATTGCTTAGATAAACAGTTTCGTATCTCTCAGCTAATCTTAGTAAATATTGAATGCTACATTCTTTTTCAAGTTTAACTTGATATACTTCAATTTGTATCTTTTTGGAATGCTATATTACTTCAGATCTCTAGTCAATAATATGTTTTTTTATAGCGTAGCAAATATTTTATTCTTCTGTTGCAAATATTCTAATTCTCTCTTCATTTATATTTGGTAACCTCTAATTTTTTCCTGTCATCCTCGTCAGCTATTCTGGAAACCTCAATCTTCACAAAGAAAGCAAAATAAAGGGGCATATGTACGTTATTATTGGTTCATCAGTTGGGGCTTCTGTTCTACTTTTGGCTACTGTTATATCTTGCTTGTATATGCGCAAAGGCAAGAGAAAATATTATCAGAAAGGTAGAATCTAAACACAGCCATTTATTGTGTCTGTTTGATATTTGAGATGATATATCATGATTTATATGTTTACACTCTTCATAGACCGAGTTGATTCTCTCCCTGCTCAAAGACTGGCTTCTTGGAAGAACGATGATCCTGCAGAAGCTGCTCACTGCTTCAGTTTTTCTGAAATTGAAAATGCTACCAATAACTTTGAGAAAAAAATTGGTGCTGGTGGTTTTGGAGTTGTCTACTATGGGAAGCTAAAAGATGGAAACGAGATAGCCGTTAAAGTTTTAACCAGTAATTCCTATCAAGGCAAGCGAGAGTTCTCAAATGAGGTAACCTGCATTTAATTAACCTTTATAAGTATTCTAGCATTATTCTGTCCCTTATTGTTTTTCTTTCTGTGGCATGGCATTTCATTTTGTGATCTGTTGGAGTTGCTCACTGCATTGTTTTTCTTCTAAATAAAGCATTAAATACACAAAATAGTTGCAACTTTCTTACTAATTCTATTGTAATTTGGTATGATGTTTTCCTTTGATCCAGGTAACTCTTCTTTCAAGAATACATCATAGAAATTTGGTACAGCTGCTTGGTTATTGCCGAGATGAAGAGAATAGTATGCTTGTCTATGAGTTCATGCATAATGGCACTCTCAAAGAACATCTTTATGGTAAGCCTGCATGACTTAAATCAAGGAGCAGAAACCCATATCTTCACTTATGTCTAATATTTTCTTGTAGGTCCATTAGCCAATGGAAGAAGTATTAATTGGATTAAGCGTCTTGAGATTGCTGAAGATGCTGCCAAAGGTATTGTTAAGCTAGTGCTTTTAGAATATAAAGCTACTTTTCCTCTAATTTTTGTGATTGAATGATCCTTCTCTTATGATCCATCACATGATGCTAAATGTATTGTTCTCATGGTTGTTCAGGGATTGAATATCTTCATACGGGTTGTGTTCCTGTCGTTATCCATAGAGACTTAAAAAGCAGCAATATTCTTTTGGACAAGCACATGAAAGCCAAGGTTTCTGATTTCGGTCTTTCAAAACTTGCTGTTGATGGAGTCTCACATGTTTCAAGCATAGTTCGAGGAACAGTAGGATATCTGGATCCTGAGTAAGGCCTTTATCTATTTTCAGACAATTTGTGTGTTTCAGCAAAACCTAAAGTTATTATTTCTTGATGACTAACTTTTTCTTTGACAGGTACTATATTTCCCAACAGCTGACAGACAAGAGTGATGTTTATAGTTTTGGTGTAATTCTCCTTGAACTAATGTCTGGTCAAGAAGCAATATCAAATGAAAGCTTTGGTATAAATTGTCGAAACATAGTCCAATGGGTAGGTTTTTATTTCTATTCATAAATAGAACTTTTGGAGTATAAAGGAACTACCATCCTTTGTAGTTTCTTTTGTGTAGTATTTAATTTGCAACATTGAAAAAAGTAAATCATAAATTGATGACAAAATGAACTATCAACTAAATTTTCATGTGACAGTAAATGATTGATGGACTTTGAGTGTCAACATAACTCAGATATCAAAGTTCATAGTGATATCTAACATGACTTTATTTCGAACTATCAGCGACTAAATTTGGTTGTCTGCATGAAATTTTCACAGGCAAAGTTACACATTGAGAGTGGAGACATACAAGGTATTATCGATCCTCTGTTGCACAATGAATATGACCTACAATCAATGTGGAAAATAGCAGAGAAAGCATTGATGTGTGTTCAGCCTCATGGACATATGCGACCATCAATTTCAGAAGTTCTAAAGGAGATCCAAGATGCCATATCTATTGAAAAACAGGCAGAAGCATTAAGAGAAGGGAACTCAGATGATATGTCCAAAAATTCTTTTCAGTCTTCCATGAACATGGGTTCTATGGATCTAGTTGGACCTGAGAGTTTCCTGTCAATTGATGAATCAGTTGCACAGCCAACTGCAAGATAGATAGATAGATAGATAGATATCTTTTGTAGACAAAATCAAATTTTCTTTTTTCTAATTCTCGCCCTATGAATTTTTTTTCTCTCTCTTTCATTCAATGTTTGTTTGTGCAGAGGGATTGCCCTTTGTGGTTGGTTTAATGATTGGTGCACCCTACCAACCAAATGAACAGTCTATGTATACTGACTGCAGTTGATTTTATTGTTCCCAATTTGTCAATTTCAAATTGTTTTTGCTTATTATAACCTTTAAAACATTAATTATTATTGCAGAAGTTCAAGTTTTTTTTTTAAAGCAATAATTAATGAGTTGTAACTATGTAATTTAACATCTTGGTTTCTACTATGTATGTATGTAGGAAGCATTAAAGAAAGAGCAGCACAAGCAGGAAAAGGGCAGAGGAGGAGGGTTATCCCAATACTCTGCATGGTCCCAACCTGGTCCAATCATGCACCTTTTATAAAAAAAATTTCTCTACTAAAACTATTTAAGAAAAACAAAATTGTTTAAAAATAATACTATTTTAATTTCAAATAAAAATAACACTAAACACTTTAATAGATGGGAATTCATTTTTTTTCGAACTTACTTTTTTTCATCACGAGTACCTAATAAGCTTGTTTGGAATTTGACCTCGAAGACTGAATTTCGAAGAGGATTGAAAAATCTAAAACATCAACACATGGTTAAAATTTATGTTTTCAGAGACTGAATTTCAATCTCAAAATGTTCGTTCAAATTTAAGCAGAAGTTTACGTAAAAGATATCAAACACCTTTCCTTCCCGAATTCAGAATGAGTTTCATCTCCAACAACACAACAATAAGATTGTGTTTGGTAGATGAAATTAATACATATGAAAAAATTTTATGTCACCTAGGATAAGTAAAAGAATAGACGATAATAGTTATATAATGAATTTTAAGTTTATATTGTCCTCTTACCTCAAATAAAAAAAACAGTCTAAATTTGCATTTTATTTTTTTTATAATTCTATAATATAGTGTTATAAGATTTGAGTTAAATTCGTATTTTAAAAATAGTGTATGTAATTAAGGTTAAAGGAATTGAGAGTGATATATGTGTTATAAAAGTTTCGTATAATATTTTATTATCTAGTAATAATTTATATAAGGTTATATCTTTGTATATTCATCACCGATACTTCTTTTTAAGAGATTAAAAATTTGATTTTGAAAGTAAAATTTTTACATACTACAATGGTAATATGTAAAACATATAAGAAATGCATTAAGGAATTATTTTACTAAAATATTCCCGGTGGAAAAATTCATAAAATCTCCCCCCAAAAAAATTATATATTCAATTAAATTATAGTTTCCTATTGACAATAAATAATCATATTAAAAAATATAGTCCACATTCATTCTAAATTGTTGGAAAACTCAGCTTCTTCTAGAGATGGCAAATAAACCCGTGCCCGTGGGTATCACCCGAACTCATCCCCGTTTTGACGGGGAATCTCCGCTTTGACTGGGTATGGGTATGGGTATGGGTAATACCCGAAATTTTCAACTGGGGATGGGGATGGGGATGGAGATATATATATACCCGCCCAAATACCCGTCCCCGCTTAAATTACTAAACTATTTATAATTTATTAAA
>Ga0214545_1007807_pt1 | contig 17575 bp, 8 predicted proteins | sample CNSS4metaG_FD_160064 | JGI IMG/M metagenome (GOLD analysis project Ga0214545, IMG submission 160064) | Root nodule microbial communities from cowpea collected in UCLA plant growth center, Los Angeles, California, USA - CNSS4 | ecosystem: Host-associated > Plants > Roots > Nodule | place: USA... | reverse complement strand
TTAAATATATATATATATATATATATATATATATATATATATATATATATATATATATATATATATATATATATATATATATTCACTGAGATATATATACACTTCCACGGACTCAAGGAAGAAGTGAAGTTTTAGTTTGTAACGAGTATATATCCGTATCTTACCCCTTATATTTTCCCTTTACTTCTCTTTTGTCTCTTTTCCTGATTTTCCAATAATAAACATTTGTTTATTTTTTGTTTCCAACTTTCACTTCATAAAATCTTAATTTGGGTAATCAAGACAAGGAAAATTTGAGAAGGAAATGACCATAATAGTAAATGTAGTAATTGTGTTTTGTTATTTTGTTACAAAATTGGAATGCACAACATTTTTTCCTTTCATTCACTGTGTTTGTTTATCACTTTTGTGTGTAAGTAAAGAGTAACTGTGCTAAATGATTTGGAGAGTCAATATCAATCTAAGTGAGAGTTCCTCTTTGGTTTGCCCTTGAAGATACCATAGTTTCCTCTACAAGAGTTGGATTTCAACATTCAAATAAAGTGTTTGCCAACTTTTCTCATATTTTGAAAATCAATTATAGAGTTTATATGGAATTATTTTTGAGAAAAAAAAAATGGTAGTTTTTTTTTCGTTGAGAAATTGATTATTATGGACACTTACCTATGTCCATATATAAAGAGGAAAAGAAAAACATAAATACGATAAATGATAAAAGATATTATGTAAAGAAAGAAAGATTATTAAAAAATAATAAATGTTAATGGAGTACTAAAAGTGGAGGTTGAGAATGATTGGTGCAGTGCAGTGTGAAAAAAAAAAGGAAGGATTGTTTATAAAATTGAAAATGTGAAGAAATATTTTAATAATATTATTATTTTCCTCATTTTGAAGGAAAAAATGGCAAATAAGTAATGCATTGCTGTGAACAAAATCGATTATGTTCTAAAAGTGATAATCTTCTGATAATAATTATTAATATTTTTCTTCTAATTTTTTCATTAACTAAATAAATTTTTTTATTCTTCTTTTTTTTTCTTTTTTTTCTCCCTTTTTACTTTATTTTTCTATTTGTTTTTTCTCTGTTAAAAATTACCAGATAAAGTTAGTTATAGGGAGAGTTTGAAAATTTATATTTGATTTGTAATCTTAACTCACATTTTGAAATATCACACTCATAGTTATAACAGTTGCTTTGCCTTTCTCTTTCTTTTATCACAAACTCTCTTATACTGTTTAAATGCCATATGGACTCTATTTGTTTCACCGTCATATTTTAAATTTCATTGTAAAATAAAATAAAATAAAATATAGATTCTGCAAAATATTTTTAAAAGATTAAATCAATTCTATAAAAATCCTTCAAAATAATTCCTTCATTGCGGTTTAAGTATCGTTAAACTTGTTCAGATTTTAACAAAAACCGAACATTGCATTAATTTAATTGAATGCAGTGATGAACTTAACAATATTATTTTAATAATTAACATTGAAACATTGATACCGTTTGAAAAAAAAAGTCAAAAACAAATTTCGTTTTCTTAATCTTTAACTGGGATGAAAAAGTAATTTTAAATATAAATCTTTGTTTCTTTTAAATAGTTACTTAACTAATTTAAATTCTCACCAGTCTTAGGTTAAATAAAAGTAAAGACAAAAATATTTAAACACATTAACATTTCTTAATCCTCCAAAATATTTTATAATAATAAAATGATGACAGAATTAAAATCTTTAAAACAAAAATTCGTCAAAAAATATAATAATTGATTATTTAAAATTAAACATCTTAAACAAATAATATATCAAAACAAATATTATATCATTAAATTCTGAATATATTTTATGATAAATTAATGAATTAAATATCTAAAAGTTGAGCACCGAACAACAAGGTCAAAAGTTATTATTTACGGCTACCCATAAATTTGCAGAGAGTAATGATTCATGTTACGTTGTTACATTCAGAGTAGTACTAAATTGTTGTGATAGCAGTCAAATCACTCACCAAATGAGTGGTACATCTTGTTTAACCAAGTCAAACTTTCAAAAATATGCATGAATATTTTAAAAAGTTATTACTCTAGTTTAATTAATTGGAAAAGATGTTTTAGAAGAAAAAAAATAACAAAATGTCTCAAAGTTATCACTTTTTTCTTCCTCTCCCACCGAACACTTTTATTAATTTTATTTTTATTTACTTTTACTCGTCATTTCAACAAAACTCATTGGTATAACAATAAATCATTCACAATATTAATATGGCGCAATTTAATATTTTTTAAAAATTCAATCAAATAATACTTAAAATTATACTTTCAGAATTTATTAAATTATATAATTGGCTACTACTAAATATAAAGAGCAGTTGTTAATATGGAATCACTATAAAAAAAAATTTCATTAGTAATCAATTTTAGTGATAAGAAATTATTAATTACTATAATTATTAATTTAGATAGAAGTTTACAAAGTAAAAAAATCATTGGTTACTAAAATAGTTATTATTATGAATAAAAAATTATAATTGGTCACTAAATTGGTTATTAAAATTTGCTACCGTAATTTTAGCTACCAAAAAAAATTGGTCACTAAAAATTAACTACCTAAGTTTCGGCTACTAAAATAATTTAGTTACTAAATTGCTTTCTAATTAATTAGTGACAAATTTAGTGACTAATTATATTTTTTATTTATATTAGTGATTATTTTAATAACCAATAAATTTTAATTTTGTAAATTGGTATCTAAACTGGTCACTATAGTGACTAACAACTTTTAGTCACTAAAATTGGTTACTAATAAGATATTTTCGTGTAGTGAATTGTTTTTGTTTTACTCAAGTAGATATGAAATAAATAATTTAGATAAAAATAAAATATAAGAAAAAGTAAATAATAAGAAAAATAAAACTTAAATATAGTTAAAAAAATATGCTAATAAATTTTGATAAATATTACATGATTATTATTTTTATTTTCTAATAAATTTATATTTCTTTTTTATTTCCCTTCGTCCTTAGGAAGCATTCATTATCCCTTGTTACTAAATCATATCTTGAATACATAACTATGTATTCTGCTAAGTACCTTAATAGTCTTATTTCATTCAAACAAAATGAATTCCATAAATAGTAAATTTTGAAATTAAAAAGCTACAAATATGTTGGGTTATCTATTTTAAGATGAATAATTCAAAATTTATATTTATAATCATTTCTGACTAACTAACTATATATTTTTTTATATTGGCGCATTAAAAACAAATTTAAATTAATGATTGTGTTTTGTATTTGTTGTTTTTTTACAGTCAGAAACAATAATTACATTTTCAGAAACAGAATCAATCATTACATTGACAATTATAGCCTCCAAAATGGAGGTAGTAGTGACAGTTATGCTATGACAGTACCATTAAATTTTTATTATTCTGAATTGAATTCCATCTAAACAATTATTTTTTATTTTTTATTAAATCAAATGCAACCTTAATGAAATTTCTAATGGATTAGATGAAAATGAATTTGAGACCCATATCAAATTGAAATTATCAAATGATCTTAATATTAATAATAATAGTAGTACAAATATTATTTAATTTAAATACTATTCTAATAATTAAATATTAAACTATTTTATTCTTCAAATAGTCAATAACATATTTTATTTTAAAAATGTAAACAAAAATACTTTAAATTATAATTCAATGAAAAATTTTAAATTTTTATCTAATTCATTTTAATCCAACTAAAAATAGATTAAATTCATGAATTGAATTAAATCTAATAAAAAATAAAAAGTTCTTGGTAATTCACCGGTGAAAAATAGGTTTTTATACATGATATAGATACACGTAGTACACGAAGTTTTAACTTTTTATGTTAGTTCCATGACAGGTATAAAAAAGTATGTTTCTATATCGTTTTTAAAATTGGTATAGAAGATCCACTTGGGAAGGGAGAGTTGTGTAAGAAAAAATGACTTACTATATCGGTTTATAAAAAAATTCGTCTTTTATATCTATTGTGACCATAATCGGCATAAAAAAGTGATATATTTTTTTATGAACAATTCATTTATTCTTCCTACCACATACAAAACATGTATATAAAATCACCCAGAACATCCAGACAACAAATTTCATTCAATCAAATATTTACATGAAATACAATCTAATGTTTATATGAAATATAATGTAACTCAAAACCGAATAACTAAACATCTAAGATTCACATGAAAACTTGTAGAATACCTAACATCATCTTTTATAAACAGTTAAAAGAAACAAAGCCCACTACTCACGAACTTCCTTTAAGACTCCTTAATCCATTGAAGATGTGTCATTAAAAATTTACACTATGAACAGTTTGAGTCAACAATCTTTTAGTGATAAATACTTAATATGTGATTTATAAATTGTACATATTACCATATCCCATGAGTCAGCAATGTTTGCGGATATGATTCTATGCATATGCCTCATGATATAATATCTACACTAATAGCTCCTTGGTTGACGTGAGTATTACAAGTTAAATTCATATAATATCATAATTTCGATAATTATATTTCAATAATCTGAAGATTAACTACTTATAGTTGGCCCAATGAATTGCAAGCATATGGTTGACCCCATGGTTGCACAACCAAGGAGGTAAATTGTAAATCACTAATAGAATAGACCATGAACTATGTTTACTGCTCAAGTTACCATATGGATTCATTCCATTTGTAGAAGTCCAAACATAATGTTCCTTGAGTCATTGGAGAAATTTGGGAACATGGAATCAATTTTGCTCCACTACAAACCATTTGCCGGATGTCTCAAATGGCCATTTGTTGTATGTTCATCTGCATGTCATCTCATGAGTTTTGCATCATTTGCATTACTAAATAAGCGTTTCAATCATGGAACTACAAGAACCACAAAATTTTCTCCAAAGGACCCTTACTATCAGATTCAAACTCATTATGTTTCTGTTTGTATTGTGATACCCCACATTGTGGACATTGTGAAATTTCGCAACAAATTTTAGGAGAAGTTGAACAATTGAGCAACTTATAATAGGAATAACGACAACTAAAAACTAACCATGAGATAATCCTTCTATACACACACAAAATTTATACCAATTATAGCTATAACCGGTATAAAAAGTCTTTTTCAATATTACAAAAATGACACTGCATTCATTTCTATACCGGTTAAAACTAGAATCGTTATAGAAGATCTCACATTTATTTACAAAATTGATATCGTCTCTTGTTTTATAGCTAGTGAATTTGAACTGTAACACCCCATTTAATTTATAATCATGATTAAAGGAAGTGTCACACAGGATAATACAGAAACACAGTCTTGAAGTTTAAACATTACTCCACACAACAACCAAGGCACACGACTATGCCACAACTAAACCAGATACAATGTTCATCAGTAATCAAAATAGGAAATTAAAAGACAGACTAGTACATGGGCCATAGCCCCAAAAAGAAAGTCCAAAGTAGTAGAATCCAGCCTAGATGGCTAAGCAGCGGAACCGTCACCTACCTGTTGAGCACGGGTGTTTCTCGCATCTGTTCACATCAATAAATTGATGATCATCGCAAAAGGAGAAGAACCACATACAAGACAACCAAACAAGCAAACAGGGTAAGCTAGAGTAGAAATAGTTTATCAAGTAGTCACATGCTATTACGCAATCTAAAACAGTATTCATCAACCAATCATGTTATGACTTCTCAAGCAATACACTAGACTCAGACTCGACTCATCCGGATTACATATAATCAGGTCAGATTCAGCGGATGCTTGCACTTGTGGTCGATTACCCTGCTCACCCCCGAGCTGCTCACCCCCGAGCTGCTCACCCCCGAGCTAAGTGTTACAAGTGTTACAATGTTTCAATCCCCCACACACAAGGTTAGCCCTTAATGAGTTTCAGGCCTCCTACTACTCTTACCACAAGAGTCAGTCTGCTCTAAGTGAGACTAACTAACTCCTTAGAGTGTCAGGATGCAACCTTACCTTGAATCCTTACCATAGATGGGGTGCCACCATGGACTTTCACTAACAAGGGCCATGGAATTACGTCCCGACCACTGAAGCACCACCAGGAAGTCTTACCTAGAGACTCGTGGATTTACATACTAACAACATACCAATCACATTCCAAACAAACAAATAATGTTGATCATGCATTTAACACCTCACGCCATCCTTTGTAACCCATCCTCATTCATATTCCATGTTGATTTCATACCATCCCATTCTTCCCAATTCGAGGATATAGAACTTCACCTCATACCAATACCATGCCATCAATGTAACATTATTGCTCATACCGAATTCATGACCACATATATAACCAACCATTTCATTGAAATCGCATGCCAAGATTTATCCAAGTTCATCATTCATAATCCATGAATCACACCACTCATACAAATTCATTCATTCATCTCATACTTTATAAATGCATACCAAGAGATACATATATCACAAAATAGTATTCATCCCCAAATAAATGAGTGCCAACATTTAAGTACCTGATATTCCATACAATCAAGCACAACACACAACCATAATTCTTACACCAAAATTCCTAAGAAAATTTATTATCACGAAACCAAAATCACTGCAGTAATGCGTGACACATTTCTCAAGCTACAGACATCTAATCGACGATCCAACCGATAAAACCACACAGTAGCATGTTGTGAACCAAATGTCCAAATTTAAGCTCAATCCAACGGTTAATGAGTCGGGAAAGTCAATTTTACTAAAACTGCGTATATTAGAAAAATACACAATCGCCCAACGACCAAGTCAACTCGCCCAGCAACTGCGCGACGCATCCAGAATACGAGAAATAACGTCAAACATCACAGTTTCATGAATATTTGAACCCCAACTTAGAAATATACAAAAAACTAACGTTTTCTCCAAACGTTTCTCATATTTCACAAAACATTAATCGCATAAATGGAAAAAAACGTGAAACCCTAGCTTCTCTTACCTGGAAAGAGCTAGTCCAAATGACTCGTATGCCCAACAGTGAGCACCACAGCTCCGAGGACAACTTAGTGACCTAGAAAAATAGCGGAACAGAACAAAACAAGGTTATTGAGGTGAGTCCCCAAGGAGATATGAAAATAAAGCTAGAAAGGAACTACTACGAGTTTAGAAGCAACTTACATGGAGTGAAAGTTGCTTGGAGAGGATGGGGAACCAAACCCTAACAGAGATTTCTGTTGGGAAGCAAGGAGAGCGTAAGAACGAATGTTTTCTGAAAGTAGGTGAAACTAGAGTGTTAGGTCAAATTAGGGTCTTTGCTCCCTATGGGCCAGCTCTAGGCCCAACTGATTTGGGACCGCCCTTTTTAAATTAGAGCAGAAATAAAAAGAGGTTTTACATGTAGGTAAAAAAACTTATTTTACTGTAGTGATTCGGTAATAATTTTATCTAGCATATATAACCTACAAAGTTCTCTCACATCATGAAAACATCACATTTTTGACACAAACACATGTTCCGTGTGAATAATTATATAAAATATTTTCTGAAAAAAACAAATTCCGTGTGTTGCATATTTTATTATTAGAATTTTAATTTCATTAACTTTATTATTTATCTTTTCTTAGCATATTTCATCCTTTTCTAAGTGGAAACCATCAAAATATAAATAACGTGATGATATGAATGGTATGTGTAAGGATGAATAAGTATTTTGTGTTGGAATAAGGATCTTTTAATTTATTTTATTCCCTATTAAATGTTGAAACCATCAAAATATAAGGATGAATAAGTGTTTTGTGTTGGAATAAAGATCTTTTAATTTATTTTATTTTATTCCCTATTAAATGTTGAAACTTTTATATATTTTATCACCGATTTGCGAGATGTTTTACTAAGGATGTGAATGGCAATATTCTCAAAACTAAAACATCGGTGATAAAATGAACAAAAATTTGTGCTAAAATATCTTATTAAAAGAAAAACAGTTTGAGATTAGAAAAAGTTTACACAAGAAATTGTAAAATTCTCTTTTCCCTTTGTTGAAGAAAGAGAACAGACAAATTGGTAAGCAAAATGAAAAATAAGAAAATGGAAATAGATTATTGAGAACAAATGGAGAAAAATTAGATAGAGATTTGATTGGGATCGAGTGACACACAGTCCACACAGAAATGGATAAAAGAAATCAAAAAGCCTAGATAATAAATGAAAATAAACAGAGTTTTATAATGCAAAATTTTAAAATTTCATAGCTTAATTTTTTATTTAATTTTCTCCTCTCTCTTCTTTTTCCCTATTTCGTCTTGTTATTAAATAAATATAAGAAAAAGCATAATTACTATTTTTAATTAAAGTCATGAAATTAAAAAAAAAAAAAAGAGTAGGTAATGTTATACTTCTTTTCTTTTCTTGTTGTATGTTCTCAACCATCACTGCATAAAACAGGGTTTTTCTTCCACACGCCCAATTTTTCTTCCTACACCCCCATTTTTTCTTCTTACACTCCCAAGTTTTTTTATAATTCCACTACTACCCTTTTGGTTTATAATTACTTATTTTCAGAATCCAATGTTATCGACTTTCAGAAATCGGTATTACCGACTTTTAAACATCGATATTACCGAATTTCATTCTTGAGATACCAGCTACGAATATATTTAATTTATTATTTATATATTTTCTTTTGAAGGACATAATGTCTTTACAATTAAACTTGGGGTGTAGAAAGAAAAATTGGAGGTGTAGGAAGAAAAACCCTAAGCTTGGGCAGAGAGTTGGATATGAAAATCCTATGGAGTTCAACTTTCAGTAAAAATATAATTAAAGAAAAACATAGTGAGAGCATTTTTTTTTGTAATTATTACGAATTATCATAAAAATCAAGATTTTCCTTTTAAAATAACCTCTTTATAAAACATAGAAATTACTAAATTAGAAATTATCATTGAATTATCGTGAGCAAAAATTCTATCAAGACAGCATTGTTCTCTAAACTTTATGCTTCTTCTTTTTTTCATCAATAAACCCAAATTGATAACAAAAGAAGGCTTAATAAAAGATCCAAATATTCACGGTTTTCTAAAATGACTATTTTACTCTTCATAAGAGTAAGAGTGACTTCAGGGTTACTTCTTGTTCTAAAATTCTTTTAAGATTTCCAAAAATATGATTTTTCGGACTCAAATTTTAGAATAAGATTTTCAAAATAGGATTTTTCGATTATATAAAATATATTTTCAAAATTGTTTTCGAAACAAGATTTTTAGAACAATATTTTTGAAATATATATAATATTTTTCGGAATGAGTTTTTTGAAATTAGTTTTTTAGATGAGTTTTTTTTGGAATGAGTTTTCCTTTCCTAAACACATAAAATGTATATCCAAAAGAAATTGTGTATTCTTTTTTTTATTCTTCCGCATCCTTATTTTCTTTTAGCAACATCGATAATGACAATAATAACAATAATATTATAATAACAATAATATAGTACAATAAAAAGAAATATTTTATTTTATTTTTTATTAGTATGACACACATTTAATAATAATTGAGTATAGGAAGCAAAATTGGATAACAAAGACAAACTTGGACCAAGTTGTTGCATCTTAGTAAGGCTAGGATGACCCCGCTAAACATGAACAAGAGAGGGAGAATCCATTACCAAACCAACATGTGTGGATGATCATATATAATAAAGACAATAAGACTTATATCCAGTGCAATTATTTGACGCAAACTTCAGTCTTGTAAACAGATAGAATCTTTGGTAAAAGAGATAATACAATCAAGAGAACAGATGAGACGACTACGATAATAAGTTAAATAGAAACTTAAGAACCTAAATAACATGATCAACGGATAGGGAAGGAAGAAGACGAACAGTACCAACACCGTGTGAGGAGACCCAAGACCCATTGGCCATGGTAATTGAAGGCAGATAATCCGAAGTACACATTAACGAGAAAAAAAAAAGATTTACTACTAATAATGTGATTTGTGGCTGCTAAGTCCAAAATCCAAGGGCCAAGAGACTTGGAATGAGTGAGACCAACAAAAGATGTACTCGTGTGTGCAACGAAAGCATTGGAACCAATGGAACCAGAGTTCTGACAATTCTCATACCATTTGAGAAATTCATTATAGAAGCATGCTTTGATGAAAATGACATGAAAGTAGTAAAAAAGGCCATAGGTACATGTAGAAAGTTAAGATAAATTCCAAAAGGCAAACAACTCTAAAACAATGAAAAAATTCCAACGACACCTAATAACGATGAAAGTAAGGGTGGCAATGCGACCCGACCCGTTTAGGTCCGACCCGCAATAGGTTGCCACAATGCGCTCTGGGCTAGCCCACCCCGCAATGCAAAATGAGATGGAAAATATGACCTGCCCCACATTTATTACGATCCCCAAGCCTGCTGCTTGGCCCGTATTTGTGTTGCATCATAAATTTTCATTTTTTTTGCAAGACCTGCACATGCATTTAGTGGTCCATTATATCAAATTTATTATGTATTGCACTATGAATTAAATGGACCAATAAAGAATTAAATGGCCCAAGAATTTTTCTATGTACTGCACCATTTAACAACTTTTCTATCTATTTATCTATCTACCATGTGAATAATAAGGAGTTAAATAAGGAATTAAATGGACCAATAAGGAACTAAATGATGTTAGGGTGTGTGAATATGGTGAGTGAGGATATGTAACATGAAAGAAGAAAAATACAGTGTAAGAATTCCTCAGGCTGCGTTGCACATGAGTGTGGTGAGGTAAGGGCTAAGTTAGGTTAAGTTGCAAGTCAGCGTGTCTACCTTCCCCTCCTCACCTCTAGCCCGCGCAGGCTGCGGGTTACGCGGTTCGGGCTCTTGCGAGCTAGTGGGTTTAGTATCCCAACCCACCTCGAACTTTTACTACTAGCCGGCTAGCCGGGCCTGACCCATATTGCCAATCTAGAAAGAGGGTATCAAGACAAGTCTGACAGCAGTGGTCGCTACAAGAGCACTACTGATTTGTGTTGTTAGTCTAAATGGAGGTGATAGTGATAATGGCACTAATGATGGTGACGATGATGATGATGATATGTCAAAAATAATAGTTTACAAAAAAAGTTTAACATCAGCTAACAATGGGTCCATTGAAGAGGCAAAGAGTAACCCTAACTTAGACACCATGTTAAAATAAAAGAGAAATAGGCATAGGATGAAGTCCTATTGTATGTTGAGCACATGGGGTTATGCATTTATAAATAGGGAAATACAAAGAGATGCACCTAAGCACGTTACATTTAAGACTAAAATATATTATTATGACTAACAATTATATCTAATACTATTTTAACCATATCTAACGAGATTTAAAGATCTCAACTAGTTAAGCTAGCCCTTAATTAATTCAATTTAGTTTCTCACTTGTTCCAACACGTTTACTACACTTCTTATGTCTTATTGACTTAAGTATTGGAGTGATTTTGTAGGAACAATCGACTTTCCCATCTCAAGAGCTCGACTAGGTGTATCGTATACAAAGAGAATCATCTAGGATAGAATAGATGAGACATGTATAACACATATCGAACTTGTGAGTACATCTTTGTCCTTGTAACAACAATAATAATTCTTGAGACCAAACAATACAGAACACCCCATTAAACGAAAGTTCTAAGTAGTTTTTATAATAACAAACATTATACGACAACAAAGATATATGTAGTTTTTCATCCAACATATTCAATTGTGCAACAAAAAGCTCTCAAATTTAATAAACCTTTGTTTACAAAGTATTAACAAAGAACCAGACAGATACATAATGTTGTATGTTATCTATCGTCTAATACCTATCTCTAGTTAAGCAAATTATGATATCAAAAGAAAATAGTTAAATTATTTTCCTTAAAATATTTGAACAGAGAAAGAAATCATTTGTGCTACACTGTTTATACTTTGACATATTACATATCCATGAATATCTAACGTGATCACATACAATTGAACAAAGCATTATCAAATACACATTTACAAAAATCAAATGATACAATTAATTTATCAGAAGGCACAAGTTAAGCTGACAAGACGATACAAAGTAAACTACTAATAAGACAATACAATCAAATACATCAAAAGACTATAAGACCTCATTTGACCTGTTTTGTGCTTAACATGTCAATTATTTTTTACTGATCTAAATATTTATAATTTACTTAGTTTCATATTAGAATAAAATGAGTTCGGCCTTAATAACCTAAATATTTCTAGATAATCAAATCTAAATAAACATGATTTTATAGAAAATCATATATCTTTAATTGAGAAAGCTTTAAATGTCAAATGATTATTTTGTCTATGTATAAAAATATTCCATCTACTCTGATATATGACTAACATTAGTTAATCTATCTTTGACATTATTCATCAGAAGTTCTTGTTAGTGATTTATTCACATAATTTATATGAAACTTTTTCTTTAAGTAGTAAATTTTTTAATGTTTGAAAAAAGATAGTATTAATACTTTATGTATCAAGTATTCTCTAATATTGAGATGGACACAATACGATCAAAAAGCTTCAAAGAAGATATCTCACAAATAAAAGAATCTGAAACAAAAAAATATGGAGATTATCTTGAAGATTACATAAAAATTTCTCTTTGGATGTACTGTCGCAACCGAAATCGCGACGGGACGACGAACCAAAAAAGAAAATGGGTTTGAAAATAGATTTGGAGTCGCCACCATAGTTATTTTTGGAAAACTATGGAAAACCATAAAAAGAAAGCAAGTCTGCGAAAAACCAGATTTTTGGATCCAGGAGTCAGTTACACGTAGGAAATGTGTTAGCACCCTACAACGTCTGCCCAAAGGCGGTACCCTTAATTAAACATGCAAAGTTGATGTGGTCATCAAGACATTAATTTTCCCCAAAATAATGAGACAAATAATACTATAAAGAAACAAAAAAAAAATGGGTCCGACAAGGATTGACCTTGGTCCTACGTATTCTCATTCAAAATGAGAAATCAGGGTTACGTAATTCTTTAAGAGAAACGATTTGGAAAACTATTTTGAAAATGATTTAATTTTTTTGTAATTAAACCTAATAAGGATTGACCTTGCTCCTACGTATCTCACAAGGGAGAATCAAGGATCACGTAGTTCTTAAAAAGCTTGTTTGTTTGGAAATGTTGATATTTTTATATTTTGAAAATTTTATATTTTTTGGTATTTTTGAATTATTTGAAAAAATAGCGTCACACGACGCGAGCAACCAGACAGACACTCAAAAATTGAAAGAGGAAACTAATTTTGATATTTTTAAAAATTGAGTGTCACATGGTGCAAGCGACCAGACAAACAAAATAAGGTGGAAGAAAACATTTTTCATTTTTTAGATTATTTATGTTTGTAATTTTTATGATTTTCAAATATTTTTTGGTTTTTTAGGAAAAAAAAGTGTACGAAAAGATGGAAAAAAATGAAGGTAAACAAAATACAAAAAAAAAAAAAGTGCATGGAGGGTGTAAGCATACAACATAGTGGAGTGCAATGAGTAAAAATTTGAAAATAGAGCAAAAATACAAGGAGGGTGTAAACTTTGAAAATTTGGGGTGTAGTCAGCAAACACAATCAAACCCAAAACAAGACCAACATAAACATGGGGTGCGAGGTTATCAATTATGGTGGTGCGCGAAGTAAAACATGAAACAAGTGTGGTAGGGGTGCAAGGTTAGTAAACATCAGGGGGTAATCGCATCATAAAATTAAAATAGGCCCAAAAATGTAGGGGGTGCACGAAGAAAATAAAAGGCAGAGCCAAATCAAACAAACACTAACTAATGTGGAGTGTGTGCAGGGGTGCGGGACTAACAATTATGGAGGTGTACAAAGTAAATGATAGAAAAAAAACAATCAATTCTACAAAATAATGGGGTGCAAGGATTATTCCATATCACATGGTCCATACCCATACCAATGCCAAATCAATATATAATTCAATGATTATCTCATTCCTCAATCATGACCAACGCATATTTAAAAATAATAACAAATAAATAACATACAATTGACATACATAGGACTTGAACCCAAGTCCTTTCACACAATAAAGTACTCTCAACCATTTGAGCTAGTACTTTTCAACGTCACATAAATCAATTTTAATGCCATAAAGCCTCCCACTACCCACATTTATTAATTAACTATTTATTTAATTAATTAAATTCTACGGGTCTTACAAAAGACATAGGTCTAGTAATAACAGAGACCTTATGTTAACCTCCTATCTCTTTTTTTTTTCCTTTTTCCTTTTCTTCTTTTCTTCTTTTGTTTTTTTTCCTTTTGATAACACAAATATTGATTCTTTCTCAAACTAAAACATATTTTTTACCTTTTCATCTTATTAATTATTTATTTATTTATTTTTCTCAATTGAACTTTTAATTAACTTATTTCTATTATTATTTTTATCATTGTTATCCGGACGAAATTAGGTGTTGACAAGTGCCAACTAAAGATAAATATACATCATGCCAAATCAAATAACTTGGAACCACAATTGTCATTTGCATTAATGTTAGACAAAAATATGAATAAGATATAGAAAAAGAAGGAAACAATGAACAAGAAGAAACAAAAGCTCTATAGATTAGATTTCCTTTTATAGTTAAAGATGAAGATATTGATCTGGACAAAATTTGAACTAGAATGATTGAGAAGTAAAGAATCTCAAGAGGTCATATTTCTAGCATACCTATAAATAGAAGGTCAAGATGAAGAAAGAAAGAGACGAAAAATAATAAGAAAAAGAAAAGAATGGAACATGAAGTTAAAAAGATCAAAACAAAGAGTGTGTGTCTACAACGTCTATATCAATCATCTAAAGTGCTAATGCAATTCGTATAGCTTGAGAAAAAATAGGGTATGTGATAAACTATTGTAATATTCTTCAGATAGTGAAGTGAGCTTAAATTTATTCTCTTACTTTGAAATTTTTTTCTTATACGCTTTCTTAATCTCAAGGAGAGATTAAGAAGGTTACTTGAAAAGGTTATACTCATTATACTTGGAGAAGTTGATACTCGTGATACCTGGGAGAAACTAAGACTTGTGTTACCTAGATATGTCGATACTTGTAACTTGAAGAGGTTTGTGTACTCACTATAATTAAATTTTATTTCATTAATGGAACCTCTTAAATAGTATGCTTAAGATAGAACTAGACATAGTCATAGGTTTAGATAAACCAATATAAATTCTTTGTGTGGTTGTTCTTCATATCTTTGCATATTATATAATCTAGTCAAATCTATAATCTAGTCAACCCACCCCTTATTGATCCCAATGGCACTATCAATAAATACCTTAATTGACAAATTATAGAAATGCATATTAAAATATCTCTTATGGAAAAAAAAGTTCCATAACGAAAAAATGGGATGTCTTATGGAATAATTATTTTTTCTTTTTGAATACATTTGAAATAAAAGAAAAATGTTTTACATTAATTATTTGGAATTTATGGAATTGGTATATATATATATATATATATATATATATATATATATATATATATATATAATTTTATTTGAAGTTAATAACTTTGTAAATACACAATTTTATGTTTTTTAGACTATACAATTAGAAATGTTCATTTAACACTTTTACAAAATCAAATTCTAGAATACTACGATAAAAAAAAAGAATTATAACAAATATAACAATACATAGAGAGAAAGAACATAAGAACGATCAATGAAGACTCTATTATATTCTATTATGAGATGAGGTATATATATATAATGTAGGGTCACAAAGGGAAAGAGAAATAAATCTATAAAACTGTAACAAAATGCTAACAGAAAGTTATAGCTAAGAGCCCCCTCCTAGCTTGGAACAAATGTCTTGAAACTAAGCTGGAGAGAGTGCTTTAGTGAATACGTCGACAAGTTGAAGGGAAGATGAGATAGGCAAGAGTTTAAGCAAACCATCAGTGACTTTTTCACAGAAAATGTGACAGTCAATATCAATATGTTTAGTCTGTTCAGGGAACACTTGATTTGAAGAAATTTGCAAAGCAGAGTGGTTGTCACAATATAACAGTGCTAGACGATGAAAAGAAACATGGAAATCAGCAAGTAAGAAGGTGAGCCATTGAAGCTCACAAGTAGTGGAAACAAGTGCCCGATATTCATCCTTAGTAGAACTTCTAAAGACCGTAGGTTGCTTCTTGAAGCGCCATGATATTAAGGAAGAACCAAGCTAAATAAAAAAAAAACAAAGATAGAGTGACAAGTATCAATGCAACCTGCCCAGTTTGAATCACTGAAAGCCTTGAGTTGAATGAGTGTTGGCAGAAAGAAAGATGTTGATGCCAATGTTCCTTTCAAAATCAAAGGATATGAAAAGCAACTTGATAATGATCCTAGGAGATGACATAAACTAGCTCAAATTTTGGACATCATAGGTGATGTTAGGACGAGTATGAGTTAAGTAGATAAGTCCACCAATAAAATGGTGATAGACGGAGTCATCTAGATGAGGTTTACCCGTAGTAGAATGGAGACGCGTATTATAAGCCATAGGAGTGGAAACTAGACAAGATGCCAACAAACTATGATCAGATAATAAGTCCAGAGTATATTTACGCTGACAAATATGAATACCAACTATTGTACGAGCATCCTCAATGCCAAGAAAAAATCATAGATTGTCAAGATCCTTGATTTTAAAAGTGGAGTCGAGAGAGGTAGTAATGCTATGATTTCAGCAAGATCATCTCCGGCCAAAACAATATCATGAACATAAATGAGAAGAGTAGTGATTTGAGAATTAGAAAACTTGAGAAATAAAGAGGGATCAAAAGCAAAGGAAAGATAACCATGACTAACCAAAAAAGAAGAAAGTTATGCATACCATTGACAGTTGGCTTGTTTAAGACCACCTATAGAACGTTGAAGTTTACAAACATGTCCAGCATATAATAGAGGTAACCCGGGATGGGGTTGCATGTATACCTCTTCATGAGGATCACCATGAAAAAAGCATTATTAACATCCAATTGCTTATAATGCCAATTATGGCTAGCAACAAGGGCGAGAAGAAGTCGAACAATAGTCAACTCGGCAAGAGGGGAGAAAGTGTCAAAATAATCAAGACCTTCCATTTGGGTATACCCCTTTGCAACTAAACGTGTTTTATATTGTTCAATATAATCATCTATGTGACGCCCCGACTACTATACTAAATAATTATTATTTGATAAAAAGATATGGAATTAATAATTTTTTTCCCATAAGATTATCCTTGAGAGAACATTAATAATAACATAACTTCATATTTATATATTTAGTTTACATCTCTATAGTTGTTCATGAAATATTACAAAAATATATATTTGTAAAATATTAAGAGTTCTACATCAGAATAGAAAATTATCTATATTTTTAATATCTCCTAAATAGAAATTATCCATGAGTCAATCTTCAGAAGATCCACCAATAATATCCCGAACAACTCTCACTGAGCAGGTTCCTCTTCTGCTCATGCAACAGGTACAT
>Ga0214545_1007804_pt1 | contig 17577 bp, 7 predicted proteins | sample CNSS4metaG_FD_160064 | JGI IMG/M metagenome (GOLD analysis project Ga0214545, IMG submission 160064) | Root nodule microbial communities from cowpea collected in UCLA plant growth center, Los Angeles, California, USA - CNSS4 | ecosystem: Host-associated > Plants > Roots > Nodule | place: USA... | reverse complement strand
TATATATATATAAGCAGGAAAACAAGCAGGAACAGAATCCTATGAAAATTTATTGTATCCAATAGAAAACATTCACACCTTATTCAAGCCGCTTCTTCAGATCATTTGCATGTAACAATGTATGTGCACTATCTAGCAATTGTAAATAAAGATAATTAAAATTGATAAATTGGTATAACAAATACATAAATGTTTTTAACCAAACTATTACTATCATTTACTAAAAGACTTAGAGTAAACTTACACTTGTGAGATTTCTCTTGTTTCAATTTTTTCAAGTCAGACCCATCAAAATGAATTTTGGGTTTCCGCTCTCTTTTTCCTATTTCTTTTCCTTGAACAACACTAATTAGATAAAGTTCATTAATAAACAATCAATATAACAACAAAAAAATGGAAACAAAAACTACTTATATGTATGTATTGCAACAGATTCACTTACTTCAACACTTGATTCATCAAAGCCAATTGATCCACATTATATGTTCACAATACTAAGAACAAACATTCACATTATATATTTTATACTTCTTTGAAAAAATACATTCCCTTGACCATTTCTACAATAATATAATAATGTATATTAAAATTTTAAGTTAAAAAAAACAAAATACAATTAAAATATTATTATTATTTTAATTTGTAATATGAGTGTTTTTTTTACTAGTTAGTGTCAAACTTATTACTACTTTGTCATCATTCTATTTATAATTCTTTTTATCTATCTCTTTAGAAGGTGTCAACTATAGTATTTTTTTTTATATCAGCATAAGCCAACTAGTATAATAGTATGCATAATTTTCAATTATTTATATTGAATCATAACTATTGTAGACTTACCAAAATAAGGCAGCAGATTTTGGATTCCCATTGAAAATATCTAAACTATTACCTAAAGCCAAGAACCTTTATGATTGTTACCTCAACTTCACTTCTCATTTTATTTATCTAATCATACCAAACCAGAGAGGTGGAAGATTAAATGAAAGGATACAATAAATCATCCAAAATTTTCAAGCATGGTTAAACAAAATTTAAAGCTTATAAAAGTATTAGACAAAACTATTTCCTATCGGGTCATCTATTGAAAAATCCACAAAAATAGAAATAGAGACCTTATCCACAAAAACTAAACAAGTAACATCTAGCACTAAATAAAGAAAAAACAGAAAAAACAATAATATCCTTCAAGTAGTGGAGATTTATACGCAAAAATTATTTCCTTCCCCAACACCATCGTCTTTGTTAAACAAATATATCAAAGAATGCTAAATATGCATTTTAAAAGCCAAATACATCTAGGACACAATCAAATCCAAAATCCTCATATAGAGAACAACAACAACAACCCTCAATTATAGACACTAGGAAAAGTAATTAAACTAATTTCGAAAAAATTATTCAAATCAGGAACTAAACCCTAAATTGCATAGGTTAGAGAATGGGATAAACTAACCTTGATTGCGCCGTTGCAAAAAGATTGGAAGCAATGTAGAACAAATAGATGTCAACCCTAATACCCTAGAATGTGAGATGTCAAAATTAGAATGAGGAGAACAATGAGTGTTAGAAAGCAGACAAAGGACTCGCGACCTACTAGAGCGATGAGTGAGAGTAGAGAAGAGAGTCACGACTAGAGAGGAAGCCGCAAAGGGGAGAATGCGAGTGAACTGGATAAACAGTCACAACGGAGAGAATGCTAATGAACAGGAGAGGCAGTCGTGCCAGGTGAGAGCTTTCTTTGCTGGGCTAATTAATAATTTATAATAACTTTTATTTAAAATATAACTTATAATCATATTTTTTTAAAAAACATAATTATAATTTATAAAATTGATGTATAGTAACATTTTTAATAGTTATGATAATGAAAATGTTAGTAAAAATAGAAAAAGGTGTAATTATCTATAGTGACATTTTTTTAAAGTGTTACAATATTAATATTAATATTCTTTATAGTAACAATTTTAAGAAAATGTAACTATATTATACCTATAGTAACATTTTTAATAAATGTAGCTAAGTAAATGTTGTTGTAGCTACTAAATGTTGTAGTGTCATAACATTCCCCCTAGGGTGTCCATTGATAAGAGAATGTGTCTCGTTAAAACCTTACTAGGAAAAACCTTTGAGATAAAAACCTAGTGAAGGAAAAAGAGTTCATCATTCTATATAATATTGTTCTTTACATAATTTATTTGTCCTCCTCATGTAAACTTACATCATTAAGATGATGAAGTTCAATCTTGTGAACCAATTGCTCAAAAGTTCTCTTTGGCAAAGACTTTGTAAGTAAATCTGGTAGATTTTCGCATAAACGAATCTTTTAGATCTCTACATCATCCTTTCAATTGATCAATGCATTATTGTCTTTATGTATGGTTGTTGATTTCATTCTTCTCAAGGATAGACTACAAGTTAGTTGCACATGTTGAATTATAGACTTTAACTAAACATATTCACGTTTTACCTCATGTAATACTAAAAATTATGCATGATTTTAACGACCTCACAACTATTAAAGTGCATAATGGATGTGACTTGTCCATTTAGAACATTTTACGCATCTTAATTACATAAGCCTCTTGATGTATGAAAAACACCTTTGTTTAAATACTCAATTTGTAATCTCAAACAAAAATTTTACCTTTTCAAGATCCTTCATCTCAAATTCTTTCTTTAAGTAATCAAATGCCTTTGTAAGCTCATTAGGAGTTCAATCGATATTTATGTCATCTACATAAAAAATAATTATAGCAAATTCATTTTTGGATCTTTTCATACAAATACAAGAACAAATAAGATCATTTTTTTTATTCTTCTTTTAATAAGTACTCAATAAGACAATTATGACACACACGTCCTGATTGCTTTTATCAATAAAAGGGCTTGTTCAATTTTATTAAAGTAACCTTTTTAGAATTTGCCTTGTTGTGCAAATAAAATCATTCAAGGATTTTCATATAAATATGATTCTCAAGAGAATCGTACAAATAGGCTGTAACATCATCCATTAGATGTAAATGCAAACTTTGTTGTGCAACTAGAATAATCAAATATTGCAGTGTTATTGCATCCAATACTAGTGAATATATCTTTTCACAAATCAATATCAGGTTTTGTAAAGAACCTTGAGCAACCAACTGTGCTTTGTATCTAACAATTTCATAACTATTAATTTGATTTTTACGCAAAAATTCATATGTACCCAACGAGTTTCACACCTTCTGCTGTGCAAACTATAGGTCCAAAAACCTTTCGTTTAGCAAGCAAATATAAATATATTTCTTTGCATATTTTCATTTTTTTCAATCATTTCTTTATCGACAATCTTCAATGATCATTGGTTATTGATCCTCATTATCATTCATAGCATTCATCACTATATTATATGTAAAAGTTTTGTCAATGTTGACTTCATTTTGGTTCCATATTATATGATTCATGACATAATTTATCGAGATCTTATCATTTTGAACAATTTCAGGTACCTGCGGTTCTTTTGGAACCGAATCATTAATTATGTCAAATGAATATTTTGGGATTTCATCTTGCGTTTTAGCTCATCTTTTGCATCCAGAAGGTTTTTCCACATTTTCGTTTAGGTTATCTTGTATTTTAGCTCCCTTTCTCATTGAAGAGTTTTTGTCTTTGGAACCAATAGGCCTACCACGCTCCAAGCGTGTCTTTGGAACTAATAGGCCTATTACACTTCAGGTGTGTTATTAACTAATATAAAATATCTTTGGAGCATTAGCAGTTGATATTGATTACTCTCTTTCTGTTAGTAAAACATAAGGTAATTGGTTGACTAATTTTGTAAATGAATTATCCTCTGAACTTCAAGTTCACATTCTTCTGTACAAGGACCAATATGAGATAATGATAATTCATTCCAACCAATATTTTTTTCCAATTGTTTTCTTTCTCCCCTGATGTTGGAAAAACTTATTCATTAAATGATAGTCGAAAAGTCAAACTGTAAATAAGTCTCATGTTAGTAGTTCAAGATATTTTATTATTGAGGGGAGAATCATATCTAACATATATTCTCAATCGTCTCTGATGACCCGTCATAGTCCCTTTTGGTGGGGAAATTAGAACATATACACCACACCCAAAAATTCTTACATGAAAATATTAGGTCATTGATAAAAAACCAATTGCATAATAGATTATTTGTGATAACTTGATGGTTTAATGTGAATCAATAATGCAACATGCAAAATTTCATATCCCTAAGTAGCCATTAAAAGATTAACTCTCATAAGTAATGGTCTTGCAACCAATTTTTGGCGTTTTAGTAATGATTCCGCAAGTCTATTTTGAGTATGAACATATGCTACTGGATGTTCAACTTCAATTCCAATTGATATACAATACCCATGAAAAGCATGAGATGTAATTTCACCAGTATTATCAAAACAAATTTTCTTAATCGGATAATCTGGGAAGTGAGCTCTTAACTATACTAATAATTTTGCAAATACTTGTTGCGAGTTGGTAATAAACAAATATGTGGCCATCTAGTTGATGCATCAATTAAAATCATGAAATATATAAATGATCCACATGGTGGGGGTATTGGACCACAAATATCACTCTATATTCGTTCTAAAAATGAAATTGACTCATTTCTAATTTTTTTGGTGATGGTCTTATTATCAATTTATGTGAACGTAAAGTACATGAGACCTCATTGGTCTGAAGAAGTTTCTTGACTCTTAAGTAGGTGTCCACGTGATTTTTTTTTGTGTTTTTGCATCATAATAGATCTAGGATGACCCAATTGATCATACCAAACAAGGAATTCATTTTTATTCGTAAACTTCTAGTTAGCATGACATGCATTTTATTTGTTCTAATGTATGCGTAGTACAAATTGTAACATCCTGTCTGGATATTACAAATTTATAAATAAATAAAAGAAATAAATTAAAACAACGCGCATTTAATAATACATCATTTTCCCAAAACGCGGGAAAATTTAAAACTTTATTAAACAATCGAATAAAGTCTATGAATACCAAAATCATAATGTTATAAAATTACCCATCAGGGTTTACAACTGTTTTCAAAAGCAATAAAGAAAACATAAGCATTCCCCCAAGTCTAACCCCTCTCCGCGACTAAGCGTCACCTGAGCCACCTGCATCAACAGCATCTGCTCCCGTGTAACGCGTACACGATCATCGCCACACACACGCAAATAGGGTGAGCTTAACAATTAAATCACATATATAAAGTTACAAAAATATAAACATATGAACACAAGAGACTGTACTTAACATAAACATCTCACATTGCCCCATTCTTTAATTCCTACCATCTGACCCCTAATCAGATTATTCGTGTTCTACAACGTCTAAGGATTACTTCAAGGTGACTTGTTGCCATACCTATCAGCCACAACTGATAGAGCACGTGCGGGAAAACATGCTATGGATCATACACCGCAACGCCTGGTAGAGTTCCCATATAGGAACATAGTCTGTATCGTCCCAAGACTACCAAACTCGTTAGCCAACAACTGAGGAGGGCAATCTATCTGGACCCATCCGTACTGGCCACAACCAGCACACTCACACCGGCAACACTCGCCAACTCGAGCCACAACACAAGGGTTCCTCGTGTTCATCCACCATCCCGAGCCACAACTCAAGAGATGCTATTCCGAGCCACAACTCAAGGAATACCACGTGCTTAACCCCTATCCCGAGCCACAACTCAAGGGATACGTTCCGAGCCACAACTCAAGGAACACCAGCAATCCCACCCTTAAAGCATCACTAGATGCACTGTAGATCACAAATTCATAATCAAAACTCAAAGCTGCAGCAGTATAAATCGTCTGGTGGGGGACATGTGCCGCCAGGCGCTGCCAGCTCCCAGACCGCCTGGCGGGGGTCGCGTACCGGCAAGCGCACAACGCCTTACTTTTCCTCTCGCCATCGCGGCTGCTGGGCGGAACTACTTATGTCGCCAGGCGCACACCACCTCGAGACCTCACTATTGTCTCGCTACCGCCTGGCGGTTCACATCCCACTGCCAGGCACCATGACAATACAACACTTTATGGTGTTTCTGCCCGTGTCTTATGCAGTTTCTTACCTCATTTCCACTCGCTCAATCACCGTTATCATATAATTACAAGATTACTATCATTGATGAGGTCTAATCCTCAACATCCTAACTTGGTAGCAACACCCATTCAATCATAACATTAAACTCCTCCCTTCTTAACTTATTAATACTCCTAGATTCGTTACACTTAAGTTATTGCCAAGTCCACTACGCTGTTTGAGCTCTCATTCCCAATAATTGGTCAATTCTTTAAACCCCCATCGCACCCAACTATTTCAATATTCAAAATCACTAATACCCCACAATAAAGGAAGACCCCCTACTATTTAATATCACTACCTCCTAAGGCAATTCCCCCCCCCCCCTTGAGACTCATGCACGACTCCCTCATCAACCTTCCCAAACATCACGAAAATTTCCACTTATTGATTCCAACCCAATAGAACAGAATCCATCCTCAGCGCACAACACCTCAGCTTGTAGTATCTCTGCCACTGCGCGGGCGCCTGGCGGCCAACCCACCATTTCTCCACCTCTGTGAATTCCCACTACACGTAATCCAGTCCAAGTACAATCACAACGACTCTATATTTTAATTATAATAATCCTTATCCCTATATCCAATTCACCACAATTCAGTTCAAATAGCAATCCAAGATAACATACCTTCAACCCTAAGCTTACACACACTGTTCCATTCAATTAAGCCCTTAATTAGGTGTCCATGCCTACTGTTGGTTAACATTATCCCCCTTTACGGTTCCCCACTGACTTTTGCCCCGATTAGATTTAGCCCAGAACCCTAGAAAAACCCAAAACAGGAGAAATGCCCCGTGCCGCCTGGCGGTTTAACCAGTCCCGCCAGGCGCTTCATCCGCAAACCCATAAATTGGTATAAACCCTAAGCGTCGCCTGGCGGCCGGGAGTGTGCCGCCAGGCGGTTCCCTTTCCAGAACCCTAAAATAGTGCAGAACAGATGAGTCGCCTGGTGGTGGTTCATCACCCGCTAGGCGGTTTCTGGAAATTTCCCAGAAACGCAGTATTTCAAGATTTTAACAGTATATAGGCACCACAAATTAACATACATCACATCACAATATTATTTGAAGCAAAAACAGCGGAGTCCAGCTCCCCTAACTTGGTTCTCCTTTGCTTAAGCTTGACAATTGTAAGGTTCCCCTTTGATCACCCACCTTCCTTGCTTCCTCAATGCCCTAGCACGAAAATTTATTATTTGGTGGAGTTTAATGTCATTTACCAACTCCTTAAGGCTATTTTCCAGCCACCCATACCACTAGGGTTTCCTTTCCACCTTTCCAAATTCAAGTCAAAACCAAAAAATGCCAAAAATATAAAGTTTAATGTAAGCTCTCTAAGACTTGAACCCATAACCATGCAATCACCAAACCAATATCAAACCATTTAACCAATTCATATTTCATGCTAGAAATCACAATTCAATCATCATAATATACCAGAACATGTTTTCATAGATTTAAATAATAAAACAATAACACCCAAAAGTTAGCATACATAGGACTCAAACCCAAGTCCTCCCATACAAACCAAGTACTCTCAACCATTTGAGCTAGTACTTTTCCACGTCATACCAACCATAATTTAATGTCATAATTATTTCCCCTATCGCATTTATTAATTATTTATTTATTTAATTAATTAAATTTTACGGGTCTTACACAAATCATCCAACTGATCATGCCAAACAAGACATTCATTTTGATTCGTAAATTTCTGGTTTACCATGACATGCATTTCAATTGTACTAATATATATGTAGTACAAACCATAAAAGAATGTTGATAATTTCTCCAATATACATTTTCTTTTTCAACTCAATCGTAGAGATATAAAGATATTTCATATATTCTTTCATTGTTTGTCTCAATATGATATCCATTTAGAAAAATACCCTTGAAACTTAATAAGTTTCTATTCAACTTATTGGTAGAAGTACAATAGTTCTTCTAGAGCCTTCAAATATATTTGTAGTACTATAAATAATACTAACATTGATGTCTATTGTTATCAAACAAGAGAAAAATTTATTACTCTCGAGAATTGTATAAGTTGTTGCACTATCAATAAGATACATATCATCATCATTAGTACTAGTGCCAACATTCGTTCTTCATATAAACGTAAATATCAATATGAAAATTTTTTAACACTCTCATAACCAATGAGGTGATCAATGTTTACATTTAGTTTAGCAAAGAAAATAACAATATCAAGATGAGTAGCATCCATATAGCCATAATCATAATCACCATATTCATAAGTAAAGTGTGTTTCTATGTTCTTTTCATTATTTGTAAGATGCTTTGGTGTACAACAAGTACAACTCAAATGGCTTTTACCACCGTAATGATAATATATATTTTCATCTTATTTGTCAATATTTTCATCTTATTTGTCAATATTTTCACATTTTCTTTTTCCCTTTCTCACATTATTGTGCCACTTCTGGTGAAAAAATGTGTCTTTGAAATTTCCTTTATAACCATGTCCAAAATCAATATCACGATCATGAAAATATAAATCAAATATTGTTGCATTCACATATGGGAATAGAGCAAAACCAATTGGACAAGTTTTATAATTTTCTAACAAGAGTTACTTTGTTCAGCCATACAAAGGGCATGAAATAAATTCATAACATTTATTGCTACATTCACTTCTAGGAATGGAACATAACCAGTTGGGCGAATCTCATGATTTTTTCATCAAAAGCTTCATTGCTTTGTTCCGTATAAAGTCAATTCATTCTTATGACAAACATAACAATATAAGATAAAATTGATAAATTGATAAAATTATAAATGAAGAAAGGATTAGGAAGAGTCTGGACTAAGACATGCAGAAAATTGTCTCTGGAGAAAAAAAAAACCTCCACTAGCCCTGAATTGGTTGGAGCATCGTACTGATAACATGTTATAGAATAAAAGAATAAAGCTAATAAATAAGAGAGAGAAGAGTAGAAAGAATAATCGAGAATGAGAGAATATTGAGCAACTTTTTTGTATGTTTTATTACTCATAGGAAAAGTCCTATTTATATATATATATATATATATATATATATATATATATATATATATATAATAATAATAATAATAATAATAATAATAATAATAATAATAATAGACATAACATGGTAACCCAGGAAGGATACAAATCAAATAGTTAGCACAAATATTTACAAAAAGAATAAAGAATCATATGTGTATCAATCATATCTATGATGTTTATGTTTTGGATTTATCAATTTTATAATGTTTTATTTAATAGTTTTATATTATTAAATGGAACGTTTGTAAAACCTTACTAAATAATTTTTTAACTATTTTTTTAATTATATATTTTTTACTTAAATCAATTAATTAAAAATTCTAATCTTAAAAAATCACATATCACTTATATATATACAAATATATATATATATATATTTTTAAAGGTTTAATTAATCGTAAGGTACCCAGTTTGGTACTAGAGTGTCAAATTGGTACCCGCTTTTAAAAAAGTGTCAATTAGGTCCCTTTCAGACTAACGGCGTTAGTCAACTCTGTCTGAAAAAGACCTAATTGAAGCAATTTTCAAAAATTGGGATGCAATTGACACTTTTTTAAAAACGGGTACCAATTTGACACTCTAATACCAAACTGAGAACCTTACGATTAATTAAACCTTTTTTAAATAACAAAATATAACGCGTCTAATTTAGAGCATATATTTCTAGTTATCTAATTAATTTTTACTAAGTAATAACATTACAAAAAACATTGAAGAAAAAAAGTTTAATAAATATGTTTTAATCAGATTAACTTTTTAATTTCTTATACGCATTATACCAACCTTTTATATATCTATATTAAATCACATTTGATCATTTCGTTTTAAAAATAAATATTGCGCATAACTTATATACTATGATGATACTATTAATAAAATATTTAGAAATCTGTTAAAACTAAATAAGGGACTGTGGCGGCATAAAGTCCATGGTGGTTTAATAAAAAGAAAGATAACAATAAAAATTCCCCTCCTTTTTATATTTTTACTTTATTACTTTTCATAAGATTTGGAGGATCACGCATTGTGGGTTCCGATACTCATGTATTTTTTATTGACACTCTAGAAAGCATGAAAAAGAAATTGTGAACAAAAAAAAAAAACCTGTTTGAATATTATAATACACACCAATTGAGTTTTGTAATATTAAATTAGTGATAAATATAATAATATTATTAATAGTATCTGTGGTGGAAGAGAAAAGAAGGACGGCAGTACATACATAATGATATTTTGGGATGGTGCCGTATGCACAAGCGTGTCTCCCGCCAGGGATCCAAAGCACCACGTGTCACCGTTTCACTGTGTCCCATCTCCACCGTCTGATTCATCTGATGGATTTCAACACATTCACTCCTTCCACTTTATTCCTTTGATCCTCATCCATCTCACGCGGCGAGGAGGCAGAGCGTGCCGACAAATTCCCCGTAATCATCTTCTCCATCCAACATCGTTACCTCGGGCAACCGCTCCGTTAGCACGGCACGCAGACATGCAAACGGCGTCAAGGAAAACGCTGCCTCTTCGGTAGTTGCTGGTGTTAGGTCCACGTGTTGTCTTTCTGGCACAGCAACGTGGCACCCTTCGACCTCCCTCGCAATTATTAATGTTGACGGTGGGGCCCCACCACCACGCTCTCTATCGCGGCTGGGGCGGCGCGGCGCTTTATAGAGCATACCATGATGATGCGCTAGTGCATGAATGAATACAGTGCAGTCAACGTACATCGTTGACTGCGCCAAATGTTTTAGAGGTGCTTACCACCCACGTGTGGAGGTGTTCAGGTACGCACTCCTTCTGCATCATTTTTCCTTACACGTGTAACCGTTTTTTTTTTTTCTCCTTTTCTCCTTTTATCTCCTCTCGCTGTCGCGTTTTAATGGAGGCGCTTTTATCTCTGCTCCTTTTTCTCCTTGTGAGAGCATACGATACGATAAGACACATGAGTTCCTTTCTTACAAATTAGCAGAAAATTGGAAATTCTGTATATTTTGTTTCCTTTTACCTAAGTTTTCTGATAACTACGTGCCTAACTTTTTATTTTTGCTTATTTAGGATTTAGTGTGTGATAACTGATTTGAAGTAATGTTTATTGAAATAAATAAAACAAGTATAATTGACTAATTGAGTGTTGTTTTTTAATTTACTATAAATACTACAAGGACGAAAAAAAAAGTAATATTTGTTTAAGTGCAGAGTATGCAAAAGAGGAAAAAAATAATCATTCACGTTTTGCCACATCAACCATCAGCTACCCACGAGAATTATAACTTTTGGTGCCGTTAAACTTCATTTCAAAGCTAGAGAATACGTTAAAATCATACTATCATTAATTTATTATTCGCTAAAGATAGAATGGAAATGTAAAATATGAAAGGCCACCCACCACGCAATATATCGTACTTTGTTTCCATAAAATGAATAACTTTTTAATTTCGGTCATTATATAATTTTATTTTCTATCTTAAAAATATGAAGTTATAAATACTCCTAACCATTTATGTGCCTAAGAAATAGTCATTCAAAAAGACAAGAAGCAGTATTTGTGGCAGATTATTTTTCATTCCAGGGAAAATTTGTATTTTGTTAAATTTGAAATAAATGAATGCGAAATAAAAATAAAAATAAAAATGAAAATGAAGGAGAGAAAATAAAAGTGTGTAGTGAGGTGGCAGGAAGGGAGTGGCGAGAAGCGTGAAGAGGTGTGGGGAAGGGAAGTGGAGTGGTGAGGACGCGCGTGAGTGGAGCGTAGCATTAAAGACGCACGCACACGGTGTGCTTTCTCTCTCTCCATCCGGGGCTATAAAACAACTCCAACTCCCTTTCTTTCCCTCAGACATTGTCTCAATCCCACACGCATCCTTACTCCTCTCACTTTTCTCTCTGTTTGTGTTCCCCGTTGAGGAAAAAAAAACCTGGTATATTTGAATTGCAAGGAAATGGCTCCAAGGGATAGAACCACCGCACTCGCCGGACCCGGCCCAAGCCCAACACAGGCCCACAAAGAGATCCGCTACAGAGGTGTCAGGAAACGCCCATGGGGCCGCTACGCCGCGGAGATCCGCGACCCAGGCAAGAAAACCCGCGTTTGGCTAGGCACCTTCGACACCGCCGAAGAAGCCGCACGAGCCTACGACGCCGCCGCTCGCGAGTTCCGAGGCGCCAAAGCCAAGACCAATTTCCCCACACCTTCCGAGCTTCTCGTAAACAACCACAGCAGCAGCAACAACAACAGCGCGCGTAGCCCTAGCCAGAGCAGCACGCTCGACTCTTCCTCCCCGCCGCCACCGCCTCCTCTGCTAGACCTCACCCTCACACCTCTCTCCGCCTCGGTCCTCCCCGCTGCACGTCCAGTCCTCTTCTTCGATGCTTTCGCGCGTGCGGACACAGTAATCGCCGTCGGCCGCCGCGACACCTGTGGCTTCGGACGTCCGGCGGCCGATTTCCGCCGCAGCGACTCAAATTCCGAGCGACGCGCGCTCCTGGATCTCGATCTCAACGTGCCTCCTCTCCCCGAGGTTGCGTGATTGAAGAATTGCCTCACGAATAGATCTGGTTTTCTCGCAATTTTTCGCACCTTTTTTTGTTTCAAAGCATGTGTGTAGTATTACCCATTTTGAATGGACAGAATGAGCAAAGTGAGTAGTAGCTGACATCATCATGCTCGGATTTGTTGACTATGGTGCGCGAAGATAACCAGCACGTTTATGTAAATACGTTATGACGAAGACCCATAGCAAACGCGCTTTTGCTTCTTTTTTTGCAACTGAGAACTTATCCATAGTATCTCATGGTTGTTTCTGCATTTTCTCACAACTTCACATATATAATATTCTCATTTTATTTGTGTTGAGAATTTTCTTTCTACAACTGGCATCATTATGGTTACCTTATCCATTTGTGGGTGGTGTGGTGATTTATTCGCATTTTCCGATTGAACCTCGTTGTTGGATTTCGTTGGTTGAGATCTGACATCCCAGACATGTCCCCGGCATTGTTGCGTTATTGATTAGGCTTTTGTCGTCGTGGTTTTTTTCGACATTTACCTATGCAGGCGTTTCGGTTAACCCTACCTAAAATAATGTTAAATTAAAACTCTTGGGTATTGCTCTGTGGTGTCAGCGGGGGGTCCCACTCACTTGCAATTGTGTTAACGAAATTTTATTAGGTTTGCGAGAGAAACGATTACATAGCAATTGAATTATGATTAATCCAGATAGTATTTTATAGATATGGTGGATTCTAAATTATTTTATTTTATTCTAATCCAATCCGTGTAACCGGTGAATCCGATTCCATTTTATAAGCAGGGAAATTAAGATTAAGAAAAGAGAGAAAAGAAAAGGTGCTTTTTTCAGGGGTTATGATGAGTAGCGTGGGTACTTGATCTAAATGGTGCAGATGAGAGGGTGTTCTCGTGATTCGGAACCGGCTTATCCTATCCGTTGCGGCGCGGATCTCAAGGGCGGTTGAATCAAACGGCTGGTGGAGTGGGCCCACAGAGTAGAGAGTGAAGAGAGTCGTTGATTGTTTCTTATTATGGTACTAAGAAGTGATAACACATTACATTGGTGGGTGTTGCGTGGGATGAAGTGTGCGTGGAGGATTATTAAATTTGCGTAATGATTAAATAAATGTTAATTGCAGCGCAGGCGGCACCGACGGCAAAAACGCTGCGTGAAAAGGAAGAGCGAATGAGAAGTGGGCGTGTCTGGCGGTGGGTCCCACGTGGGCATTCCGTGTTGACTATGTGGCTGTCGGAGTTGATGTTGTCTTCACGTGATGTTTCTGCGCCCCCATCTTTCCTGTGTCTCCACCTTTTCCCACTCTTTCTTCTTCGTCCTTTCCAATTCCTCTTACATTTTTTTAAACTTTTTTCCTCCTTGCTTCACAACAAATACATAATAATAATAATAATAATAATCAAAAGAACCAGCTTCTGCCATGCCAACTAACTACAGTAACTAACAATCAATCAGTTTTTTCCTCTTGCAGAAAATCCTTTACCAATAATCTTTCTAGTTATTATTCTCATTTTATTTTTTATTTTTATTTACAAAATTAAAAATAATGTCATTTTATTTATTTTTTATATGTGTTGAAACTAAATATAATATAAATTTGAATATATAAATAGGTGTAAATATATAATATCAAAATTTATAATACATAAATAAATACAAATCTTATTTTAAAAATTAATTTTATAAAATTAAATTAAATTTTAATTTTAACTTTTTTAGTATATATCATTGGTATTTATATATATTATTTTAATATATACAATAAAATTTATATATTTTTAAAAATTGAGATTAAACACAATTTAAATATTTTTTTATTTTTTAAAATTATTTTTTAAAAACAAAACCATAATTTAACTTCACATTTTAAAAAGAACCATATTCATATTTTGCCCTCGAAATATATTCAATTAGAATAAAATCGTCAAACATGACGACGACAGTTAATTGATGTTGATATTTTGATATGAAGATGAAAAAATAAAATACCTTTCTAATTATCAACTTTTGAAATTTATATTAGAAGTTCGATTTACAGAATCTAATTTTTGTGCACACATTAGTTCCTAATCGTGATGTTTGACTTTATAACAGGAACAATTTCATCAAAAATAATTGCTAAGTAATAAAATATGCTTCTATATATAAAAAATGAGAGCGATAGAACCATTGGTGTCATTATCTTATTGGTTCCGAAAAAAGTTCATTTATTGAAATTATAAGAGTTAAAAAAAGTAGTATATGATCTAATAAAGTATGAAAGGACAACTTCCTTAAATAAATACATTATGAAAAAAATGGATAAAAGTAATCTATGCAATTTCTTATCCTATAAATCGGCACATTAATTAAAATTAAAACACACGCACATACTATATTTAAAGGCATAAAACTTTGTATTTGTATTTGTATTTGTACCTCGTAATATTAATGGCTTTGTTATTGTTATTGTTGGTGTTGGAACTGTGTATGCCACTATTGAATTATCGTATTTGTCGGTGTGGATATAATTTAAAAGTTATTATTTGTATGCTACTATTCAACTATACAATTTTTATAATATTCTTATGTATCCTAACAGGAAGCATAGTCATTTAAAAATTCGAATCACATATGTTTCAACCTTTAACTTCATTAATACAGATAACTTACCACATTAAAAATATTGTTTAAATTACATCACAGATTTTGCTTAAAATAAAACGTTATGATAAATTAGAAAACAATAGTGCTTATAAATTGTATTTAATATGAAAGGTAAGTTATTCGAAAGTTTTGGATATAGAAACAAGGATAGTGTAGATCCTCTTTTAATGTAATTGTATTTAATATCAAAGGTAAGTTATTCAAAAATTAACTTTTTACGTTAAATTATTTTTGAGAAAATTATTTTATAAATTAGTTCTAAATATATTAATGTACAATTAAATCATCACATAGTCAAATTTTACTACAAATTTTTCTTTCTTTTTTCTCAATCCAAATAATCTCATTTTTTAATTGTCTGTCTTTTTCTTCAATTAAAAAATGCCTTAGTCCTTGGCTAAAAAAAAGTGATTTAGAAAATGAACTTTACTTGTTCTTCACCTTCAACTAAGATATTTGTTTCCGTATGTTCAGTAATCTTATATAGTTTAAAAGTCAATATTAATAATAATTATATATATTTATTTTTTAAATAGATAATACCACGTGAGACTCGCAAATTAGCCTTATGAATTGGAAGCATTTAAAATTTGGAGTGATTTAATTATAATCATATATTATGATTAGTTGATTATGGGATAAACAGTGATGAAGATAGCAACAAATGAATAATATATAATAGTAGTTTATTCACTAACATATTTGGAGAATGCTGGACGTGAAGTATGAAACGATATGTTTCTTTGTTAGTAATATTCTATGATCCTTCGTCATATCCAAACTTATATCAAACATTTTTTCCTTCCAATAACTTACATTGAATTTGAATTTGAGGCTCTCACCACAAATATATAATAAAGTTCCATATCTCATCATATCAACCGGTACATAAGTTTGGTACTACGGCTATGTGGCTGGAATATTCATCCCACCTGAGATGCTAAGTTTCATCCAAAAGAAACCAAAAAAGACATGAAAATAGAGAAGGAACAAGGTGAGAAAATGAAAAATATAGAGAAAAAAAAATCAATTTGGTTTTTTATAATTATAAACACTAGGGATGTTAAAACAGGTCAACCCAGCCCGTTTAGGCCAACTCTCATCTGACCCGTCAAAATCGGGTCGGGCTGGGTCAACTCGATATTAGAAAACAGGTTGGAAGATTAAACTTGTCCCGTTGTTGGGTGGGTTGGCGGGCTGATCTGACGTTTCTTTGTCTTCTTCATTGTTCACCTATTTTCTTTTCTAAAAATCCAATTCCTAAAAATTAGGGCAATCAAAAATCCAAATCAAAGGCCACCATGAGTTACCTTGTCGTTGTGGAGACTCCTCTCCTGATCTCGCCCTTTCTCGATCTCACGTGGTGGTGGCTCTTGCATGGTGGTAATGGCTTGCATGGTGGTTGCTCGTGCAATGGTGGTCGATCACGGCGTGTTTGTGTGTGGTGGGGGTGGTGGCTCTCGAGTGTTGGTGGTGGCGGCTTGTCAATTGTGATGGTGGTAGGGCTGCCCTCTCATCTCTACGTGGATGAAGAAGAAAAAGAACGAAGGTTTACTGCTATTGCTAAATGAACGTAGAACAAAGTTTTTGAAGCAAAAACTTAGGTTAGGTTAAGTAAAACAGATTGTGGGTTAGGGCGGGTTGATCCGCCTTGTGACTCAGCGGGCTAGCAGTTCAGGCGGGATGAGCTCAACGAGTTGACGGTAAGGGTGGCAATATGGATCTAGCCCATCGGGTCAACCCACAAACCCGCAAAAATAACGCGTGGTGGGCTAGGATAGTGAACCCATAGGCCCATAGAAGCCCGTGAAGAAAAAAAAACTTGCACTTGTGTATATGAGTTTTTTTTTTTGCATTAACGTTCTAAATTCTTGTATGACTGGAAAAGACAAGTATTTATGTAATTTTTTAATGTGCTAAAATTTTAAGAATACATCGTGTATGTCAAAGTACGAATATGAATATGATGAAAATGTTGAATGATCAATTTATCATCCAACTCTCAAAAGTCTTTGCTTACTTTTGTGAACTTCTTAAGGTTTTTTGAACATTGAAAGTTTTATCACAAGAATTTAAAAACAAAATAATTAAAAAAAGAAGAAGCGGGTGTCGCAACCGGAATCGCGACGGGAAGGCGAACCGAAAAGGAAAACGGGTTTAAAAAGAGATTTGGAGTCGCCACCATAGTTATTATGGAAAACTATGGAAAACCATAAAAATAAAACAAGTCTGCG